>ENA-OXEE01000209-OXEE01000209.1-human-gut-metagenome-genome-assembly--contig:-NODE-209-length-35448-cov-20.8592_pt1 | contig 35448 bp, 28 predicted proteins | sample MGYA00249824_ERZ652242 | MGnify/ENA primary metagenome ERZ652242 (study PRJEB26925, sample SAMN05826943) | human gut metagenome | biome: ENVO:2100002; feature: ENVO:00000062; material: ENVO:00002003... | reverse complement strand
TCAAAAATGAGATAATTTGTAATTTCAGAGGATTCGTAACATATTGGGTATCAATTACAACAAAATTCCTGCTTCCAATAAGAAGTGGGTGGGGGGATTATGTGCCTTTATCTAAGCTTAAATGAAAGAGCCGTGCTGCATACGGCATCAGTTTGTACATTCGGTCAATCAAACGCAGAGACGCAAAAGCGCTTGTAGGGGCAGGGTTTGCCTGCCCGAATGCGTCCACAGATATATCCGTTGATGTATCAGGGCGGGCAACCCCCGCCCCTACATTGGATATTTGCGAACATTCATAAAAGATTTTTTTCGCAAACAAAGCGGTTATTTCAACCAAAAGCCTTATCTTTACACCACAATCAACCCTATTATCAACTTTTAAATACATACGATTATGGCAAAGAGAAGAGAACTTAAGAAATTCGTCAAGTATACATCAGGCTCTGTAACAGGCTTCATCTTGTGGGAAATAAGCCGTGCCAAGGAAGAGAAACGCCCGGCATACGACCAGCTTTTGGCAGATATCATCGACCTGCACAACGACATCGTGAGCCGCATCAGCCATACCGAACCGGGCAACGTGAAAGAGTTCTATAAAAAACTGAGAACCGATTTCGCGAAAGGAATCGATGCTATCTTCACCAAAACAGATGAATTAGCCGATAAAGAACAAGCATGAAACAAGCCCTCTGCCGATTCATTTATTATAAGGTATTAGGCTGGAAAGCGCATGTCTCGATTCCGGATTTCGACAAATGCGTGTTCTGCGCCGCACCGCATACCACCAACTGGGACCTTTTCATAGGCAAGCTCTTCATCTCCGCCATTGGGCGCGAGTCGGGCTTCATGATGAAGAAAGAATGGTTCTTCTTCCCCTTGGGCATCCTGTTCCGGTGGATGGGAGGCATCCCCGTGCGGCGCGACAAGCATACATCGCTGGTCGACCAGATTATCCGGCAGGCAAAGGAAAGCAAGAAATTCCACCTCGCCATCACGCCCGAAGGCACCCGCTCGCCCAATCCGAACTGGAAACGGGGCTTCTACTACATCGCACAAGGAGCGGAAATCCCCATCGTGCTCGTGGGCATCGATTACGAGAAGAAATGCATCCGAGCCGAAAAATACCTGTATGCCAGCGGAGACATCGAACGGGACATGCGCGAAATCAAGCTCTACTTCAAGCCGTTCAAAGGCAAACATCCCGAACGGTTCGACTTAGGAGAGAACGTATAGTTAATAATGAATAGTGAAGTATTAATAACGGTAGTGATTGATATGGTCATAACGTCATTAGTCTTTCACCAAAAATGAATGACCGCATTTCACCAGATTACTTGCAGGGGCGTATCGCATACGCCCTGAAAACATCCACCTGTATAGTTGGTGCATTCGGGCGTATGCAATACGCCCCTACATTGTTTTTGCGGATATTCATTTTCACTATTAACTATTAATTATCAACTATTAACTGACATGAAACGCTTCAACTTCATACTCCTGCTTTGCTTTTTCACCCTCCACGCACCGGCGCAAAGCCTCGAAAAGAACGTGGAAGAACGGCTGGAAAACTTCTTTACAAATTATCAGACCGGGAATGCCGATATAGGCACGTGCCGGCTCGACCGTTTCGACATCGACCATCAGAAGAAAACCCTGCACGTATATGCCAACGACGCTTTCGGGTACCAACCCTTTACCGAGGCGAACGTAGAAGCCATCTACCGCACCCTCCGCCAGTCGCTTCCCGGTCCGGTAAACTACTACGACATCACCCTCTACGCCGACGGTATGCCTATCGGGCATCTCGTCCCCAACGCCTACCGGGAGAAAGGCAAGGACAAGAGCCGCCTCTACGGAGACATCAGCTACCGGGGAGACGCATGGACCAAGAACCTCTCGCGCCCCTTCCGCATTACGCAAGGACTGGAAGGAAGGCACATCGCCCTTTGGCAAAGCCACGGACGTTTCTATCAGAACAAGACGGGCGAATGGCGCTGGCAACGCCCCCGCCTCTTCGGCACATGCGAAGACCTCTACACGCGCTCCATCGTAGTCCCCTACCTCATCCCGATGTTGGAGAACGCAGGAGCCGTGGTGTTCACCCCCCGCGAACGGGACGAACAGGAGCACGAAGTCATCGTAGACAACAACACCTGCACGCCCGGAAGCCGCTACTTAGAAGTGGACTACAAGCGGAAATACGTGTGGCAAGACACACCTGCGCCCGGATTCGCCTGGCGGAAAGCCACCTATACCGACGGGCAAAACCCGTTCCGCGACGGTAGCGCACGCCTCATCCCCACCCACAAGAAACCCGAAAAGGCGTTTGCCGAATGGATTCCCAATATCCCCGAAAAGGGACGCTACGCCGTGTACGTGAGCTACCAGTCGCTCCCCACGAGCGTGACCGATGCCAAATACCTCGTGTTCCACAACGGAGGAGTGACCGAGTTCCGCGTGAACCAGCGCATCGGAGGCGGCACGTGGGTCTACTTGGGCACCTTCGAATTCGATGCGGGCATGAACGATTACGGCATGGTAGTGCTCAGCAACGAGAGCAAGCAGGACGGCGTGGTATGCGCCGATGCCGTGCGCTTCGGAGGCGGCATGGGCAACATCGCCCGCGGAGGACGCACCAGCGGAATGCCCCGGTGGGCGGAAGGAACACGCTACTGGGCGCAATGGGCAGGCATGCCTTACGCGGTCTATAGCAAGAGCGAAGGCAAGAACGACTACAACGACGACATCAACACCCGCTCGCTCATGCTCAACTACCTGAGCGGAGGCTCGGTGTTCAACCCGCACGAGAAAGGCCTCGGCATCCCCTTCGAGCTGAGCTTCGCCCTGCATAGCGATGCCGGATTCAAGGCGGACGACACCTTCGTAGGCTCACTGGGCATCTATACCACCCGCTTCAACGAAGGGAAATTAGCCAGCGGAGTTTCACGCTACGCCTCGCGCGACCTTGCCGACATGCTCCTCACGGGACTGAAGCGCGACATCGACTCACGCTTTGGCATCCGCTGGACACGCCGCGGGATGTGGAACCGCAACTATAGCGAGACGCGCCTGCCTGCCGTGCCTTCGGTGATATTAGAAACCCTCTCGCACCAAAACTTCGCCGACCTGCGGATGGGCTACGACCCTGCGTTTAAGTTCACCGTAGCCCGCTCGGTCTATAAGACGATGCTGAAATACCTCGCCACGATGCACGGCGCGCGATACACCGTCCAGCCCCTGCCCGTCACCCACTTCGCCATCGACGAGGGCAAGAAGCGGAACACCTTCCAGTTGCGCTGGACTCCCGCCGAAGACCCGCTCGAACCTACCGCACGCGCGGAAGGCTACGTGGTCTATACCCGTGTGGGGCGAGGCGGATTCGATAACGGTACCTACGTGCGCGAGCCCCGCTATACCTTCGAAGCCGAACCGGGCATCGTCTACAGCTTCCGCGTCACGGCGGTCAACCGAGGCGGCGAGAGCTTCCCTTCCGAAACCCTCTCGGCATACCGTGCCCCCCATAGCCGCGGCACCGTGCTCATCGTGAACGGATTCCGCCGCACCTCTGCGCCCGCTACCGTAGAGACCGCCACCCGCCAAGGCTTCGACATCGCGGCAGACCCCGGCATACCTTATATCGGCACCACCGCCTTCTGCGGATACCAGCAGAGCTTCGACCGCTCGCGCACCGGCATCGAGACCGAAGGCGGACTGGGCTATAGCGGAAGCGAACTGGAAGGCAAGCGCATCGCCGGAAACACCTTCGACTATCCCTTCGTCCACGGCAAAGCCATCCAGCAAGCGGGAGGCTGGTCGTTCGTGTCATGCAGTGCCGAGACCCTCGAAAGCGGCTCTACCGACCTCCGCCCGTACCCCATCGTCGACTTTATCCGCGGTGCCGAAGACCGTCCCCTCAGTCCCGCCACCGAACGGGCACTCACCGCCTATTGCGAAGCGGGCGGAAACCTCCTCGTGAGCGGCACCTACACCGGAAGCCGCATGGCAAGCGAAACGTTCCTGCGCAATGTTCTTCATTATACCTACGGGGGCAGCCTGCGCCATTCGCCCGCCGATGAGGTCTACGGCACCCGCCTGCGTTTCCGCATCGCCCGCCGTGCCGATGCCGAGACCTACGCCGTGCCCTCGCCCGAAAGTCTGACGCCCTCCGCCGGAGCCTTTACCGCCTACCTCTATGCGGACACGAACGCCGGTGCCGCCGTAGCCTATCCGGGCATCCACCGTGTTTTCGCCCTCGGCTTCCCCTTCGAGTGCATCCGTGAAGAAGACGCCCGCGCCCGCCTGATGCAAAGCATCTTAGGGTTCTTATGCCCGAAATAGAGTAGTTAAAAAATGCAGACATTTACAAGTTGAAATCACCTTATCGCTGGAGATAAATCGAGTCATAGCATTAGTTTTGGTTTACCTTACAAAGGTACAAAAAAGTTTTGAATCATGCACTACCCCGACGCACCTGTTTGCGCGGTGTAGTGCAGCTATTTGTTTTCGCATATTCATTTGTATGAAATAGTTTATACATATATATGCGTGTGATACAAATTACGGTTATCTTTTATCTCCCTCTCGCTTTCAGCCTAAATTTGATATTTATGCGAATATGATTTATCCTAAAAAATGCCAGTTTCATTAACAGATTTTCACGCCTACCCGTTTTTAATCCATTGTTGTATGGAAGAGATGCTATATCTTTGCATAAAGAAATAAATATAATCCAAGCTATGACTATACAAATCTACAAAATAGACGGCACCGCTAAAGAACTGTACCCGCTGGTAGGTCCGCTGGTTATGAATCCTGCTGTATTGAAATATAACAACCGCTACCCCTTCAAGACAACAAAAAATTTCGAATGGTATGTAGCCGTAGACAAAGAGAACGGTGAAGCCGTGGGCTTTATCCCCCTCGAACACAAAAACAGCGAAACACTTATCAACAATTATTATGCACAAGCAGAAGGGCACGATGAAATCCTTGGCTGGCTGCTTGATGCCGTAAAGCAAGATATGACCGATGAAATGCCTCCGCTGACCGCTTTGGCACAAATACAACACGCAGCTCTTTTCAAAGAACAAGGTTTCACCACAACCAAAGAATGGAAACTTTACCTTAAAATGCAAAAAACTAAATGAAGAAAGAACAGCCTATAAGAAAAAACGTTTACGAACTGGCACAAGAACGACTGGACGTTATTTTCAAAGAATTTGATAATATCTATGTATCTTTTTCGGGAGGAAAAGACAGCGGTGTATTGCTAAACCTATGCATCGACTATGTACGGAAACATAAACTGAACCGTAAAATCGGCGTTTACCACATGGACTATGAGGTACAGTATAAGATGACTATCGACTACGTGGACCGTATTTTTGAAGCCAACAAAGACGTTCTAGAAGTATACCGGATATGCGTGCCTTTCCGCGTGGCAACCAGCACTTCGATGTACCAATCCTATTGGCGTCCCTGGGAAGAGGATAAAAAAGATATATGGGTGCGCAAATTACCGAAGAATGCCATGACCGTAGATAACTTTCCCGGTTTCAGACCAGAAATGTGGGATTACGATTTCCAAATCTATTTTGCCAACTGGCTTCATCAGAAGAAAAAAGCCTCACGTACGTGTTGCCTCGTGGGTATCCGTACGCAAGAAAGTTTCAACCGCTGGCGATGTATTTACCAAACTCCGAAAGCACTTTTGTATCACAAGTATATTTGGACATGCAAAATCAATAACGACATCTATAATGCTTATCCTATATACGACTGGTGTACCACGGACGTATGGACTGCTAACGGCAAGTTCGGCTGGGATTACAATCATTTGTACAACCTCTACTACAAAGCAGGCGTAAGCATTGAACGTATGCGCGTAGCAAGCCCGTTCATTAGCGAAGCCATTGAAAGCCTCTCGCTCTACAAAGCTATCGACCCCGACACCTGGGGACACATGATAGGACGCGTAAACGGAGTGAACTTCGCCGCTATTTATGGCTCCAGCCATGCCACAGCACGCCATAAAATCAAACTACCGAAAGGCTATACATGGAAATCGTTCATGTTCTTCCTTCTTTCTACACTTCCTGAAGAAACCCGTAACGGATACCTGCGCCGCCTGGATGTAAGCATCAAGTTCTGGCGCACAAAAGGAGGATGCCTGAGCGATGAGGTTATCCAGAAGCTGCTTGATGCCAAGATTCCTATCGAAGTCATCAACAAAAGCAACTACAAGACCACTAAGCACCCTGTCCGCATGGAATATCTGGAAGATATCGACATTGCCGAATTCAGAGAAATCCCGACCTACAAACGAATGTGCATCTGCATCTTACGCAACGACCATGCATGTAAGTATATGGGATTCTCGCCTACCAAAGAAGAAATCAGCAAAAAGAACAAAATCATGGAGAATTATAAACATATTTGGAGATGAAAAAAAAAGAAGAAACACTGGAGCTATTTCCAGAAAACAATTATAAAAGCCCTGTATATAACGTAATTGCCGTACCAATTGAGAAAGTATGCGCAAACGACTATAACCCCAATGTAGTGGCTCCGCCCGAAATGAAACTATTGGAACTTTCCATTTGGGAAGATGGATTCACCATGCCGTGCGTATGCTATTACGACCACGAGAACGACAAATACATCATCGTGGACGGTTTCCACCGCTATACCGTTCTGAAAAGGTCGAAACGCATCTACGAACGTGAAAAGGGTTTACTTCCGGTCGTAGTCATTGATAAAGACCTGTCAAACCGTATGGGTTCAACTATCCGCCATAACCGCGCACGAGGCACGCACAACGTAGACTTGATGTCGCATATCGTCTCTGAACTGGACAAAGCCGGCATGAGCGACCAATGGATTATGAAAAATATCGGCATGGATCGTGACGAGCTTTTACGCCTGAAACAAATATCAGGACTGGCAGAACTTTTTGCCGACAAAGACTTCACCATACCTCAGTCAAGACCTGTCTATAACATCGATCCGGACAATGCGGAAGAAGCCCAAGTGAAAACAGAGAAAAATGAAGAATAAAAATGAAGAATTAAGAATGAAGAATAAGTGAATGTATACAAATCTATTCTTAATTCTTCATCCTTAATTCTTTTTATTTTCCAGTTTCGCTTTAATACGTTCCAACAAAATAATACATCCTTGCATTTTCGGATTTTCACGACATAATACCGCTTGGTCTTTTAAACGTGACAACGTTTCCCGAACATCGGGAATATAAGTCGCATTATCCAGTTGCATCGTATCGGGCAATACCTGAGCATCAAACCACTTAAATAAAGTCTTTAACTCTTCTTCAGTATACAAATGTCTTACATATTCCATTTTATCTTTCAGTTTTATCAATTATCAGAACGGATAACCAACGGCAAAATGAAAAGCGAAATCCCGTCCAAAATCGGGCGAAATAATCGGATAACGGTCTTTACCCGTATACATCGGATTAATAGCTTTCATACCTCCGTCGAAACGTAAAATCAAGAAATCCAAATCAAACCGGATACCCAGCCCGTAAGATACAGCCAGTTGCTTATAGAAACGGTTGAACTTAAACACGCCTTCGGTTTGTGTCCCTTGCGAACGAATGTTCCACACATTTCCGGCATCGATGAAGACGGCTCCGTTCAGCTTCCAGAACAGATATGTGCGGTATTCCACATTCAAATCAAGCTTGATATCACCCGTATGGTTTACATAATCAATCGTATTCCCGTCGCCTCGATACGAACCGGGACCTAACGAACGTACCCTCCAGCCGCGCACACTATTGGCACCACCTGAAAAATAAAGTTTTTCAAAAGGCAGGCTTTTCGAATTCCCATACGGGCAGGCTATGCCCAATCCCGCATGGAACACCAGCGAATTGCGTTCGTCAATCACAAAATTCTTGGCGAAATCAATATCCATTTTCACATACTGGGCAAAGTCAATATTCGCCAATTGATATGCTTCGCCATATTTAGGTTTCTTGTGTATCATTCTGGAAAGTCCGTAAAGCAGGTTACCCGACTCCTCGATATTGAAACGAATCGAATACGAATTATGTTTGGCTGCATTCATCGCATTTCCTCCGGCACTATTATATGTATAGGTATAGCCCAAACGAACGATAAACAAATCCTCATAACTATGCCGCAACAAGGGGTTTATTTCATCCATGCGGTCCAAATACGCATTGAAAGCATCCGATGTATAAGGCATATAGATGTAGTTGATGTCAAGCAAATCGAAGCGATGGGTCGCTTTCCCTCTACGGCTCCACCGGTAACTCCATGCAGCAGCTGCCAGTGTACGTTCAAATTCGGGACGGATTTGCCAATTGTATTTCACGCTGACTTCCGAAGTGGCGCGGATGCGACGCTTAAAATCGGAAGACAAGAACGGGAACATAAATTCGGGAAAGTTCAAGCTACTCTCTACACCATATTCCATGTAATTGCTATTGGCATAGCCTTCCAGTCCGCTCACCGCCTCGTATGCCCCACGAAGTTCCAGCGTAAATGTTTCTGACCCTTTAAACAAATTGCGATGTGTAAAAGACACAGATGCCGCAGCTCCCAAGTCTCCGGCAGAGTTTGTACCTTCAATCTCGAAAGACAATGATTTTTTCTTATTTTTCGACAAAAAGACGTATGCATCCAATTGGGTAGAGTCATTCGGTAAATTCACTTCATCAAACCGGATATTCGAATATTTCAAAATGGACAAACGCCCCAATGCCGAATACGTGTCCTGCACATTCCGATTCCGATACAGATTCCCAGGCTTCAAGTAATTATAGTCCGTCACCACCCTCGGGCGCAGAAAAGGCTTACCTTTATAAAACAGACCAACTCCTCCCGAACATATCGAATCCAATCCCTGCAACGCATATTCGGATAACGTAGCGAAATCCACATCCAAAATATAATGGACATTACGGAGCGTATATTGACGGTGTGGCTGAGGCGGATCTTCCTTCGTACGCTGGTAAGGAAGAAGTTTCAAAGTCAAGTCCACCTTTCGCGTATTCAGCATCGTATCTGCCTGATACATAATGAAATCTTTATTAAACCGGTAATATCCCCTATCTTGCAGGTACTGAGTGATGCGTTGGCGTTCGGCGTCGAGCACATTGACATCGAAACGCATACCTTCGTACAAACTTGCGTGTATCGAATCTTGCGCCATATAATCTGCTATCTTCGCATCCGAAATATCATACGCCAAATGGTCTACTATATACGGCTCGCCCGAACGGATTGTATAATACACCTTCATGCGATTTCCGTCACTTACTTCCCGTAAGCCGACCGATGCACTCATATATCCCATGTTTTGCACCGCCTTTTCCATTTCGCTTCGGGTCTCTTCGGCTAAAACAGAATCATAAATAACGGGAGCTTCTCCCAACTTCCGCCAAAAACGGTTCATCCATTTGGTAGAATCCAATCCCGATGCTCCGTAAATATACATGGGAAGCTTCACCAGACTGAACCATTTGGCATTGGATTTCTGGCGGACATACAAATTCATTTGAGAAGGCTTGATTTCTTTATTGTCGGATTCTATCTTTACATTGTCCAGCAAATAACTCCCCTCCGGAATGAACTTGCTGACCGAACACCCAGCCAGCATCAGGACGAGAAAAGCCAAAAGAAATACTATCGCAAGCGGTTTATTCATATATCAAATGGGGGACAATGCAAATTTGTCCGACAAAGATAGGCAATTATTGAAAATATCTTCTTAGCTTTGCCAAGAATATTTGGTATTTTTAGAAGAAAACCGACATGCTCAGTAAAAATAAGATAAAATACATCCGTTCACTGGAACTGAAAAAGAACCGGAAAGAAGAACAAGCCTTTCTGGCAGAAGGTCCCAAATTGGTAGGAGAATTGTTAGCACATTTCCCGTGCCGGCTGATAGCGGGTACTAAAACTTGGCTTGAACAATATCCGGACTTGCGTGCCGGAGAAATAATCGAAGTAAGCGAAGAAGAACTCTCGCGTGCCAGCCTTCAGAAAACCCCGCAAGAAGTATTGGCTGTATTCGAGCAGCCCCATTATGAATGGGACGCAAGCATCGCCTCCCGTTCGTTATGCCTGGCATTGGATGATGTGCAAGACCCCGGAAATGTAGGCACTATCGCCCGGATAGCGGACTGGTTCGGCATTGAACATATTTTCTGCTCAAAAGGCACCGCCGATATCTATAATCCCAAAACAGTACAAGCCACGATGGGAGCCATTGCACGGGTAAAATTCCATTATTGCGATTTGCCTGATTTTATCCAGTCTGCCTCCACACAAGGGATTCCGTTGTTCGGCACGTTCTTAGACGGGAAAGACCTCTATAAAGAGACATTGGAAAACCGGGGAATCATCGTCATGGGAAATGAGGGGAACGGCATCAGCATGCCGATAGCCCAATGTATTTCACACCGCCTGCTTATACCCAATTACCCACAAGGAAGACCCACAAGCGAATCATTGAATGTAGCGATAGCCACTGCAATCGTATGCGCTGAATTCCGAAGAAGAGGATAATATTCGGTAAGCCCGACGCGGGACACTGTCCGCATACGCCTTTGCTTGTTTCGTGATGCGAAACAAAAAAGCCTGAAAGTTTTCTTGAGATTCCCTGACAAGAGGAAAAGGAGACACGATAATTTCGCCCGAAAGCCACTCGATATGCGCACCTTCTTCTGTTAAGGGAGATACACGGACGACTTCTCCCGCCTCATTCAATTCAATGACTGCTGCAGACCGCCATTCCGCTTGAGGAAGAAGATAGATACGATGTGCCGCAATCCGTCTCATTTCCGATTCTCCATTTTCCGCATGGGCTGCAATTTCTTGTTCTCTATCGTCCTCACGCCTGCTCTTGAAGCTTGAAGCGTATCTCGTTCCTGCTTCAATGTATCAACTAGTTCTTGCGGCATCTCATGATTATGATAACGGGTCAGACGAATGTCATCAACCAGTAAAGAAGCGTCGGGATGCTCATTATTCGAATAATAAATGAATCCGCTGACGCTTTGGATAGTAAATGCCGAATCGGGACGCAGGTACAAGCGTTGCTTGCCCGGACGGGTTACGATGCGGGTCAAGCCTTGCACACTATCGTTATCGAAATAGAAATTAAGTGCCATAACGGCTTTGCCTGATACCGCTTTCGATGGTATGAAATGGAAATCGGCTTGAAGTTCCATAGCATCCTGAGGCTTGAAGGTGGTATCGGTCTTTAAGTCGAACACCACTTTATTGGTCAGCGAAGAAGTAGAAAGCCAATACAATGTACGGTCTTGCCATACATCAACCGTATCGCCCGACATAGATACATCAATCTGATTATCCCGTTTTGCCACCTGCTCCTTCATTTGTTTTTCTTCACGCTCCAAACGTTCCTGAAGACTCCGGTAAATCGTAGCTAATTCTTCAGCATGACGGGTGTACCACACCATCGATGAATCAAATTCGGCTTCGGTCACATGGTGTTTCTGAAAAACATAGTCAAAATAAGCATCTTTCTGATACGACTCTGTATAAGGCAACGAACTGCTCATGGTGGAAGCCAAATGATAATCATACAACAAATCCTGCATCGCATCCGGCTGGATAATATCATCGGGAATCTTTTTTCCACATGCGGACAAAACTCCCAAAGCAATCACCATATACAATCCTTTCTTCTTCATGACTTACGCTTTTTCTTGCTTTATTTCTTCTTTCTTCTGAAATTCTTGCCCTAAGGTATGGCTATAGAAAATCAATAAGGCAATCATGCCGCAACTGATTGAAGCATCGGCAAAATTGAATATCGGACTGAAGAATATGAAATGCTCGCCTCCGCAAAAGGGCATCCATTCGGGCCAATAAGTGTCAATAATCGGGAAATAGAACATATCAACCACTTTTCCATGCAACCAATCGGCATATCCCTCTCCTACCGGCACCCATTGGGCTATCGAATAAGGAGTGCTTGCACTAAATATCTCTCCATAAAAGACACAATCAATGATATTCCCCAAAGCACCTGCAAGGATAAACGCCAAACATACAACATACCCCGTCTTCAGTTTCTCTTCCCTATGGGTAAGCTTATACAAATACCACGTGATAAAACATACCGCCACAATCCGAAACAAGGTAAGGAATATCTTGGGAAGGAACTCCATACCGAAAGCCATCCCGTTGTTCTCCGTAAAAAAGATATAAAACCAATCGGTAATGTGAATATGCTCATGCAGATACATTCCCGTCTTTACACAAATCTTGATTACCTGATCAATTACTAATACCAATAAAACAATCAAAGCCGCCAAGCGTCCTTGGGTCAGAATTTTCTTCATTTATCCTCTTTTTTGCAATTGACAATGGACAATTGACAATTGACAATGATATGCAAAATGAATTATCAATTGTCAATTATCAATTGTCAATTGAACTTATTTTACGCCATGGTTTTTCGCCTCAATGCTCAACGTAGCATGAGGCACGGCACGCAGACGTTCTTTCGGAATCAATTTCCCGGTCTCGCGGCAGATGCCATACGTCTTATTCTCGATACGCACCAATGCGGCACGCAAATTCTGAATGAACTTCAACTGGCGGGCAGCCAAACGGGTTGTCTCTTCCTTCGATAATGTATTGGCTCCTTCTTCCAGCACTTTATATGTGGGAGAAGTATCATCCGTGTCATTACCGTCAGTATTCATGATACTGCTTTTTAATTTTTCATAGTCGCGTTCCGCGAGCTGAAGTTTGTCCATGATAATGGCGCGGAATTCTTCGAGTTCAGCGTCAGAGTATCTTGTTTTTTCAGCCATAATGATTAAGTATTTTAAAGTTAATAATTAGAGTTTCGACACTTTCACATACAATATGAAATCATCAAAGTTCAGTTCAACACCACCCGGCACCTCATTGGTCAATTCCAAGGAGTTCGCCAATACTTGGTTACAAATATACGTATTATATTCTTTTACCGCATCATCTGTATTCGGATTTTTTGACAACATGATATGAATCTTATCCGTTATTTCAAATCCGTTACTCTTTCGGATGTTCTGAATACGGTTCACCAGTTCGCGGGCAATGCCTTCACGGCGCAATTCTTCGGTAATTGTCACTTCAAGAGCTACGGTCAGCTTACCTTCATTCGCTACCAACCAGCCCGGAATATCTTCGCTATAGATTTCTACATCCGAAGTCTCGATAAGGGCTTCTCCGTCTGCCAATTGGAGTGTGTATTGTCCGTTCCGTTCCAGTTCGGCAATAGCTTCCTGCGACATCTCGCCTACACCTGCGGCTACGGCTTTCATGCGCTTTCCGAATTTCGGACCCAACTTCTTGAAGTCGCATTTTACTTTCTTCACCAATACACCCGCTTCTTCCACGAATTGGAGTTCTTTTACATTTACTTCGTTCAGAATCAGGTCTTTTACAGCTTCAATGTGACGTTTCTGGTCTTCATCCACTACGGGCACCATAATACATTGCAACGGCTGGCGCACCTTGATATTCACCTTGCGGCGCAAAGCCAAAATCATGGAAGTGACATCTTGTGCCATCTGCATACGGGCTTCCAATTCCTTGTCTATCAGACTTTCATCCGCTTCAGGGAAATTAGCCAAGTGTACCGATACCACATGGTCACGCTCCGTCACCTTAATCAGGTCCATATACAGGCGGTCGGCATAGAATGGAGCAATCGGAGCCATGAGCTTAGCCACCGTTTCCAGACAAGTATATAAGGTCTGGTAAGCCGAAAGCTTGTCTTGCGACATCGCACTTCCCCAAAAACGTTTCCGGTTCAGACGCACATACCAGTTACTCAAATTATCGTTTACGAAATCCGTAATCAAGCGTCCTGCCTTCGTAGGCTCATAATCATTGAAGCAAGCGTCTACATCCTTTATCAACGAATTGAGCAAAGACAAAATCCAGCGGTCGATTTCCGGACGTTCTGATACGGGCACATTCTTCTCGGCATACGTAAATCCGTCCACATTGGCATAAAGCGCAAAGAACGAATACGTATTATATAAGGTGCCGAAGAACTTGCGGCGCACTTCGTCTACTCCTTCCGTGTCAAACTTCAGGTTATCCCACGGAGCCGAGTTCGTTATCATGTACCAGCGCAAGGGGTCAGAACCGAATTTCTCGATAGTACTGAACGGGTCTACCGCATTACCCAAACGCTTGGACATCTTGTTTCCGTTCTTATCCAATACCAAGCCGTTCGAAATCACATTCTTATATGCTACGCTATCGAATACCATTGTGGCAATGGCGTGCAACGTAAAGAACCAACCGCGGGTCTGGTCTACACCTTCGGCAATGAAATCAGCCGGATAATACGAACCGCTATCTATCAGTTCTTTATTTTCAAACGGATAATGCAATTGCGCGTATGGCATCGAACCCGAATCGAACCAAACGTCAATCAAGTCCGCTTCACGCTTCATCGGTTTACCTGCGGGCGAAACCAAGATGATGTCGTCTACGTAAGGACGGTGCAGGTCTATCTTATTGTAATTCTCTTTCGTATATTTGCCCGGCACGAAGCCTAACTTTTTATACGGATTTTCCGTCATGAAGCCAGCCTCAACCGATTTCTCAATTTCATTATACAATTCTTCCACCGAACCGATGCAGATTTCCGCACCGTCTTCATCGCGCCAGATAGGAAGCGGAGTTCCCCAATAACGCGAACGGCTCAAGTTCCAGTCGTTCAGGTTCTCCAGCCATTTGCCGAAACGTCCCGTACCCGTTGATTCCGGTTTCCAGTTGATGGTCTTGTTCAGTTCCATCATCCGTTCCTTGCATGCCGTAGAGCGGATAAACCAGCTATCGAGCGGATAATAGAGCACCGGCTTGTCGGTACGCCAGCAGTGCGGATAGTTGTGCACGTGCTTTTCCATCTTGAATGCCTGATTCGCTTGCTTCATCTTCATGCAGATATATACATCGAGTGACTCAGCCGCTTGCGCAGCCTTCTCATCATATTTGCCATCGACGGTGAAGGCAGGGTCGTATGCGTTCTTCACCCATCTGCCTTGATACTCCTTATATATATCGGCATTCACACATTCGGCAACAAACTTTTCGTCCAGTTCATCCAGCAGGTAGAATTTTCCGGTCAGGTCAACCATCGGGCGTGTCTCGCCTTTCTTGTTAATCATGAAGAGCGAAGGGATGCCGGCGGCTTTTGCCACGAAAGCATCGTCTGCACCGAAGGTAGGAGCGATGTGTACGATACCCGTACCGTCTTCTACGGTCACATAATCACCCGGAATGACACGGAAGGCTTTGGCAGAAGCGTCGCGCCAGTTTCCGTCTTCGTCCAATTCTACAGGTTTCACCCACGGGAAGAGTTGTTCGTATTCCATGCCTACCAAGTCCGGTCCTTTATATTCGCCTACCACTTTGAACGGCACTAACTTATCGCCCGGCTTATAGTCTTCCAATGCCATGCCTTCCGCCTTCTTGTTGAAGTGCGTGTAAAGCAAAGCCTTTGCCAACACTACCGTTATCTTTTCAGAAGTATAAGGATTGTAAGTCTGTACGGCTACATAATCTATCTTCGGGCCTACGCAGAGCGCAGTATTCGAAGGCAACGTCCACGGAGTCGTGGTCCAAGCCAAGAAATAAGGAGTTCCCCACTCAGCCATTTCGGGTTTCGGGTTCTTTATCTTGAACTGCCCTACTACGGTCAAGTCTTTCACGTCCCGATAACATCCCGGCTGGTTCAGTTCGTGCGAGCTAAGTCCCGTACCTGCCGCCGGAGAATAAGGCTGGATGGTATATCCTTTATACAACAAGCCTTTCTTATAAAGTTGTTGCAAGAGCCACCACAGAGTTTCGATATAGCGGTTATCATACGTGATATACGGATTGTTCAGGTCTACCCAATAACCCATTTTGTGAGTTAGGTCGGTCCATTCCTTGGTGAACTTCATCACGTCCGTGCGGCAATGCTGGTTATATTCAGCCACCGATATGGTCTTGCCTATGTCTTCTTTCGTAATGCCCAACGCCTTTTCTACACCAAGTTCCACGGGCAATCCGTGTGTGTCCCAACCGGCTTTGCGCTTCACCTGAAAGCCTTTCATGGTCTTATAACGGCAGAAAGTGTCTTTAATCGTACGTGCCATTACGTGGTGAATGCCCGGCATACCGTTTGCCGAGGGAGGACCTTCGTAAAATACAAAAGAAGGATGTCCTTCACGTTCTGTCATACTACGGGAGAACACATCGTTCTCGTCCCATTTCTTCAACACTTCCTTGTTGATGTCAGAAAGGTTCAGTTGTGAATATTCAGTAAATTTCTTACTCATATCTGTTTTTTGTTTATCTTTTCTGTTTGCGTCGAGGAATCTTCTTCCCAAATTTAGGCTGCAAATTTATAAGAAAAAAGCATATTCGGAAAACTTTTAAACTAATATTCACATCAGCGGGAAAAATTGTATTCCCAAAGGCGGCGGAAGTTGCATATTATGTCTTTTAGAGGAGAACATCGCAAAAGGGTGAGGAAACGATTCCTACACAAGGCTCAGCAATAGGTCGTGAACAAAAAACACGGATGTCCTCATTCTCCTACAAACTGTCAGGGGAATGCGGGCATCCGTGTTCCTAAAAAAAGGCATTAACTGAAATGAAAGAAGAAATGCAGAGGCTGACCGCCCGCTATCACACCCTACGGCAAAACATGCTGGAAACATCGGCTATCTATAAGAAACTGCATCAACTGGCACGGCAAAAGAAACCCGGAAACGATAAACCGCTCCTCACGCCTCAGCTATGGGAACAAATCAAACGGCAAGCGGAAACGGTATATCCCGGATTGCGCCGCTATGTCATCAACCGCTGCCCCGACCTAAACGACTCGGAATGGGCATACTGTTGCCTTTACATGTTCGGATTCGACACGAATGATGAAGCAACCCTCCTCAATATCAACCCGACATCGGTACGCACCAAAACCTTACGCCTGCGCCAGCGGCTTGGAATTGACCTATCCGACCAACTATCACTTTACGAGTTTATTGCCATGCAGATATAGCGTTAATTCATGCATACGGCTTCATCGGCTTACGAAGCAGGCTTCATCTGCCAATGCATATAGCTTCGTAAGCCGACGAAGCCGTATGCATCTTTGTCAGTATGGAACTGACTTTCTGACAGTACCCACCCCTAAAAAGAAAGCATCGCAAAACATGCTCACGCACGCCTCGCGATGCCTCTCGCTTTATACACCTTTAAACAAAATGAACTTTCGTTCCGATTCTTTCTTTATTATTTACGAGCTTCAGCAATATAGCCTAATGCTTCTTTACATTTATCGGTAATGTATGCCCAATCTTCAGCCGCTACCTTGTCTTTCGGGAACAGCTTCGAGCCCATACCTACGCAGAACACGCCCGCCTTAATCCATGAAGTCAGGTTTTCCTGAGTGGGTTCTACACCGCCGGTCACCATTAACTTAGACCACGGCATCGGAGCCAACATGCCTTTCACCAACTTCGGACCTAATACATCGCCCGGGAATATCTTACACAAGTCGCAGCCCACTTCTTGAGCAAAACCTACTTCGGACACGCTTCCGCATCCCGGAGTATAAGCCACCAAGCGGCGGTTGCATACTTTAGCGATTTCGGGATTGAACAACGGACCTACCACGAAATTAGCTCCCAACTGAATGTAGAGGGCAGCCGTAGCAGGGTCTACTACAGAGCCTACACCCATTGCCATTTCCGGGCATTCCTTAGCAGCGAACTTCACTACTTCGGCAAACACTTCGTGAGCGAAGTCGCCACGGTTTGTAAACTCGAAAGCACGCACGCCGCCATCATAGCAAGCCTTTACCACTTTCTTTGCCACTTCTGCATCTTTATGGTAGAACACAGGTACCATACCAGTCGAACCGATTTTGTTCAACACGGCTATCTTATCAAATTTTGCCACAATCTTATAATTTTAAAGTTTATGAATTTGCTCACCACAGATTACACAGATTATTTAAATTAAATTGATATCATAAATCTGTTAATCTGTGGTGAATAAAAAAGATTTATCGTTGTACGCGACCGCTTGCGTCACCGCCAGCCAAAGCTTCCACTTCTTCTACCGATACGAGGTTGAAATCACCGTTGATGGTGTGTTTCAATGCAGAAGCGGCTACGGCAAATTCCAATGCTTCGCCTTGGTTAGGCTTGGTCAACAATCCGTGGATGATACCGCCTGAGAAGGAATCGCCGCCACCTACACGGTCGATAATCGGGTTGATGTCGTAACGTTTTGAAGTATAGAATTCTTCGCCGTTGTAAATCATCGCCTTCCAACCGTTATGAGTAGCCGAGAATGATTCGCGCAACGTAGAGATGACATACTTGAATCCGAATTCTTTTGCCATAGCGGTAAAGATTCCTTTATAGCCTTCGGCATCAGTCTTTCCGCCTTCTACATCTGCATCGGGCTTGAATCCCAAGCAAAGTTCGGCGTCTTCTTCGTTACCGATACATACGTCTACATATTGCATCAACGGGCGCATGATAGACTGAGCTTTTTCTTTGGTCCACAATTTCTTACGGAAATTCAAGTCTACCGAAACTGTTACTCCATGACGTTTAGCGGCTTCGCAAGCCAAACGGGTCAACTCGGCAGCCTTATCGGAAATAGCCGGAGTAATGCCCGACCAATGGAACCAGTCGGCACCTTCCATAATAGCATCAAAATCGAAATCAGAAGGGTCGGCTTCAGCAATAGAAGAATGAGCACGGTCGTAAATCACCTTACTCGGACGCATCGAAGCACCTGTCTCAAGATAATAGATGCCCAGACGGTCACCGCCACGAGCAATATAGTCGGTCTTTACGCCATATTTACGCAATGCGTTGAGGGCACATTGTCCGATTTCATGTTTAGGCAATTTAGTCACAAAATAAGCATCATGACCATAGTTGGCACAGCTAACGGCTACATTTGCTTCACCTCCACCGTAAACAACATCAAAATTATCAGACTGTACGAAACGGGTATTTCCCGGAGTAGACAGTCTCAGCATAATTTCGCCTAACGTAACAATTTTTCCCATTACTACTAATTTTTATACTATTTATACTAAGTTTGATTAAATCATATTTTGTCCCCAACAAGGCATACACTAAAAAATATCCCCGCTGTGTACGCACACAAAGGTACGATTTATTTTTTAAATACCAAAAAAAGTAATATATTTGTATCGATATTTTTTACGTTATACATAACGAACCCTCTTTAAGAACATCTATTTAAAGGTATAAAGACATGGACAAACCTGAAGAACGTATCCGAATCAAAGATATAGCCCACTTGGCTGGAGTATCTGTAGGCACCGTCGACCGGGTGCTTCACGGACGAAGCGGAGTATCTGAAACAAGCCGGAAAAAAGTGGAAGAAATCCTAAAGCAACTTGACTACCAGCCCAATATGTATGCCAGTGCTTTGGCATCGAACAAGAAATATGTCTTTGCCTGCCTATTGCCTGTGCACTCGGAAGGCGAATATTGGACATACGTGGAAAACGGAATGAGGCAAGCCGTCAAAGCCTTTTCAGACTTCAATATCTCTTTAGTCACTGAATATTATGACCAATATAGCTTAGGCGACTTTTTTGATGCCGGACAAAAACTCATGGCACAATCGCCCGACGGACTAGTCATTTCGCCCAGTATCCAATCGGAAACAGAAAAGTTCACCAACGAACTTCAAGCGCAAGACATACCTTATATATTTATAGACTCGAATCTCCCGGAACTGAATCCGCTCGCTTTTTACGGGCAACACGCCAAGCAAAGCGGATATTTCGCCGCACGAATGATGCACATGCTGATGCAAGGCACGAAAGAGCTGGTCGTTTTCAGGCAAATAAGCGAAGGCAAGCTCGGTTCGAACCAACAATTACGCAGGGAAGAAGGATTCTATACCTATATGTCAGAGCATCATCCCGATATAACCATACATAAACTGAACCTATATGCCAAACTTCCCGAAAAGACCCCAACACTATTGGACAGTTTTTTCAAGGAATATCCGGATATCAAATATGGCATCACGTTTAACTCAAAAGCATACATTATCGGCGAGTATATGGAAAAGCACGGAAAGAAGGATTTCCACCTAATGGGATACGACCTGTTGCAACGCAATGTGGATTGCCTCAGAAAAGGAAACATCGACTTCATCATTGCCCAACAACCTGCCATGCAAGGATTTAACAGCATTGAAAGCCTTTGCAACCATTTGATATTAAAAAAGGAAATAAAGCCATGCAACTACATGCCTATCAACTTTTTAAGCATTGAGAATATCGACTTCTACCTGGATGCACACAGAAAAAACAAGAATTGAATATACATTGATAATAACTAACACATAACTTATGGAAACAACTTATTTAAAAATTAACCCGGCAGATAATGTAGCTGTCGCAATTTCCCCTCTCAAAGCAGGAGAGACCATTCAAGTAGACGGCGAGAACATCACCTTGAAAACAGATATTCCTGCCGGACACAAAGTGACTCTGAAAGACTTTAACGAAGGAGAGGACATCATCAAATACGGTTATCCTATCGGGCATGCAATCAAACCCATGCCTAAAGGAAGCTGGATTTGCGAAAAAGAAATCAAGACCAACCTTGCCGGATTATTGGATTATACTTATAACCCGATAGAAGTATCGCTGGACATCCCGCACGAAAACCGGACTTTCAAAGGATACCGGCGCAAGAACGGCGATGTAGGTATCCGCAACGAGATATGGATTATCCCGACCGTGGGTTGCGTAAACGGCATCGTAAACCAGCTTGCCGAAGCGTTGCGTAAAGAAACAAACGAAGAGGGAATTGATGCCATAGTGGCTTTCCCGCACAACTACGGATGTTCGCAATTGGGCGAAGACCACGAAAACACCAAAAAGATTCTCCGCGACATGGTGCTTCATCCCAATGCCGGAGCGGTATTGGTGGTAGGACTGGGATGTGAAAACAACCAGCCGGACATCTTCCGCGAATTTGTAGGGCCGTATGACGAAGACCGTATCAAGTTCATGGTGGCACAAAAAGTAGACGATGAATTCGAAGAAGGCATGAAAATTTTGCGCGACCTGTATGCCAAATGCAAACAAGACGTGCGCGAAGATGTTCCTTTGTCGGAATTGCGCGTAGGATTGAAGTGCGGCGGTTCAGACGGATTCTCAGGCATTACCGCCAATCCGTTATTAGGCATGTTCTCGGATTACCTGATTGCACAAGGCGGTACTTCCGTACTAACCGAAGTGCCCGAAATGTTCGGCGCGGAAACCATTCTGATGAACCGTTGCAAGACTCCGGAATTGTTCGAGCAGACCGTACACCTGATTAATGACTTCAAAGAATACTTCCTTTCACACGGCGAACCCGTTGGCGAAAACCCTTCACCAGGAAATAAAGCCGGTGGTATCTCTACCTTAGAAGAAAAAGCATTGGGATGTACACAAAAATGCGGAAAGAGTTATGTATCAGGTGTCATGCCGTATGGTGAACGTTTGCAAACCAAAGGCTTGAACCTGCTTTCGGCTCCGGGAAATGACCTGGTGGCAGCTACAGCCCTCGCTTCTTGCGGATGCCACATCGTATTGTTCACCACCGGACGCGGAACACCTTTCGGCACGTATGTACCTACCATGAAAATCTCGACCAACTCGAATTTGGCTAAACATAAACCGGGATGGATTGACTTTAATGCCGGAGTGATTGTAGAAAACGAACCCATGGACGTAACCTGCAAACGCTTTATCGATTATGTCATCCGGGTAGCCAGCGGAGAATGGGTCAACAATGAAAAGAAAAACTACCGTGAAATCGCTATTTTCAAGACGGGAGTAACGTTGTAAATTGAAAATTAAGAGAATTGAAAATTGAAAATTACGATGCCGCATGAATAATTTTCAATTTTCAATTCTCAATTTTCAACTTATTTGTATTCGTCCCAACTCTTAATGGCAATATCATCAATGGTCATCGAACAGAAGGCATTGATGAATGCGCTTGCCAAACGGGCGTTAGTAATGAGCGGAATATTCAGGTCGATAGCCGCACGGCGGATTTTATATCCGTTGGTAAGCTCGCCCACCGAAAGGTCGCGCGGGATATTGACCACCATATCTATTTCCTTCTTATGAAGCATCTCCAAGGCTTGCGGATATCCTTCTTCGCTGGGCCAGTAGACACGGGTATTCTCAATCCCGTTCTCGGTAAGGAATTTCGAAGTGCCTCCCGTAGCATAGAGGTTATATCCTTTCTTCTTCAACGCTTTAGCCGCCTGAAGCATATCTACCTTCTGACGTGCCGCACCCGTAGAGAGCAGGATGTTCTTTTCGGGAATGCGATAGCCCACGGAAAGCATCGACTTGAGGATGGCACACGAAGTGTCTTCTCCGATACATCCCACCTCGCCTGTAGATGCCATATCTACACCCAATACAGGGTCGGCTTTCTGAAGACGGTTGAACGAGAACTGGCTTGCCTTGATTCCTACATAATCGAGGTCGAAGAGGTTCTTTTCGGGTTTCTCTACCGGAAGCCCCAACATCACTTTCGTAGCAAGTTCGATGAAGTTTATCTTCAATACCTTGCTCACGAAGGGGAACGAACGCGAAGCACGGAGGTTACACTCGATTACTTTAATATCATTATCGCGTGCCAAGAACTGGATGTTAAACGGACCCGAAATGTTCAATTCCTTCGCTATCTGACGGGAGATGCGCTTGATGCGGCGCACGGTCTCTACATACAATTTCTGAGGCGGGAACTGAATCGTGGCATCACCTGAATGCACACCCGCAAACTCGATGTGCTCGGAAATTGCATACGCCACAATCTCCCCGTTCTGAGCCACGGCATCCATTTCCACTTCCTTGGCATGCTCAATGAATTGGCTTACTACTACAGGATGTTTTTTCGATACATTAGCCGCCAACTGGAGGAAACGTTCCAGTTCTTCCTGATTGGAACAAACATTCATTGCCGCTCCCGAAAGTACATACGAAGGACGCACCAATACAGGAAAACCGACCTTCTGAATAAAGGCATTGATGTCATCCATTGAGGTCAACGCGCTCCATTCGGGCTGGTCTACTCCGATACGGTCAAGCATAGCCGAGAACTTGTCTCGGTCTTCGGCATTGTCAATGCTCTTGGCAGAGGTTCCGAGGATATTCACCTTCTGTCCGTCAAGGCGCATAGCGAGGTTATTCGGAATCTGACCTCCCGTTGACACGATAACGCCATGCGGGTTTTCCAAGTCGAGAATGTCCATCACCCGCTCAAATGTCAATTCATCGAAATAAAGGCGGTCGCACATATCATAATCGGTTGATACGGTTTCGGGATTATAGTTAATCATCACCGAACGGTATCCTTCCTTACGAATGGTATTCAACGCCTGTACTCCACACCAGTCGAACTCTACCGACGAGCCGATGCGATAAGCACCCGAACCAAGCACCACGATACTCTTATGGTCGCCCAAATAGTGTACATCGTTCGCCGTACCGCTATACGTCAGATACAAGTAATTGGTCTGTGCGGGATATTCGGCGGCAAGGGTATCTATCTGTTTCACCACAGGCACGATACCTACGCTCTTGCGGTATTGGCGTACCGCCAAGATGCCGTCCTCCATATCGCCCTGCCAACCGATAGCACGTGCCACTTGGAAATCAGAAAATCCCTGGCGCTTTGCCTGATAAAGCAATTCCTTCGGAAGTTCGGAAAGCTGGATGTGGTTATTCCCCCACTCATGCAACTCTTTCGAGGTCTCCATGATGTTTTCCAACTTATAGAGGAACCACTTGTCTATCTTGGTGAGTTCGTGAATCTGGTCAACGGTATATCCCGCACGCATTGCCTTCGAAATAACGAAGATACGCTTATCGGTCGGTTCGCGCAAAGCCTTGTCGATGTCGGAAATCACCAGTTCCTTGTTTTCCACAAATCCGTGCATTCCCTGCCCTATCATGCGGAGTCCTTTTTGGATAGCTTCTTCAAACGTGCGCCCGATAGCCATCACCTCTCCTACCGACTTCATCGAAGAGCCTAACTCACGGTCTACCCCGTGGAACTTGCCTAAGTCCCAACGCGGAATCTTGCACACCACATAGTCGAGTGCAGGCTCGAAGAATGCCGAAGTGGTCTTGGTCACCGAGTTCTTTAAGTCGAACAAGCCGTAACCCAATCCGAGTTTAGCGGCTACAAATGCCAAGGGATATCCCGTAGCTTTCGAAGCCAAAGCCGAAGAACGGCTCAAGCGGGCGTTCACCTCAATCACCCGATAATCTTCCGATTCGGGGTCGAAAGCGTATTGCACATTGCATTCGCCTACGATACCAATATGGCGGATGATGCGGATGGCAAGTTCACGGAGTTTATGGTATTCGCTATTGGTCAGGGTCTGCGAAGGGGCAATCACGATAGACTCACCCGTATGGATACCCAGCGGGTCGAAATTCTCCATGTTACAAACCGTGATGCAATTATCAAAACGGTCGCGCACCACTTCGTATTCCACTTCCTTCCAGCCCTTGAGGCTCTTCTCTACCAAAACCTGCGGAGAGAACGAGAAGGCTTTTTCCGCCAATACGTTCAGTTCTTCTTCGTTATCGCAAAAGCCCGAACCAAGCCCGCCCAAAGCGTATGCGGCACGGATAATGACGGGATAACCCAAATCTTTAGCCGCCCGACGTGCCTGCTCAATGTTCTCGCATGCCTCGCTCTTAATGGTCTTCACATCAATTTCATCGAGCTTCTTCACAAAGAGTTCGCGGTCTTCGGTGTCCATAATGGCTTGTACGGGCGTACCGAGCACACGCGTACCGTATTTCTCGAACACGCCTTCTTTATAAAGCGCCACACCGCAATTCAATGCCGTCTGCCCTCCAAACGAGAGCAACACGCCGTCGGGACGTTCCTTGTCTATTACTTTCTCCACAAAATAAGGAGTAACGGGAAGGAAATAAATCTTATCCGCCACGCCTTCCGAAGTCTGTACCGTGGCAATATTGGGGTTGATAAGCACCGTTTCGATGCCTTCTTCTTTCAAGGCTTTCAAGGCTTGGCTTCCCGAATAGTCGAACTCGCCCGCCTCGCCGATTTTCAACGCGCCTGACCCTAATAACAATACTTTCTTTATGTTTTCTTTCATTGATGTTTCTCTTTTTTTGCACCACAGATTACACAGATTCATAAAATTTATTTTGCAGGATATGATATGAATAATAATTTGATTAATCTGTGTAATCTGTGGTAAGTTTTATTTAAATCAGCTTTACGAACTCATCGAAAAGGAACTCCGTATCCGTAGGACCGCTGGCGGCTTCGGGATGGAACTGAGCAGAGAACCACGGATTGCGCTTGTGGCGAATGCCTTCGTTCGACCCGTCGTTCATATTGATGAAGAGCGGTTCCCAGTCGGTACCTAACGTATTGTTATCCACGGCATATCCATGATTTTGGCTGGTGATGAAACAACGCTCCGTGCCTACCATACGCACCGGTTGGTTATGGCTTCGGTGTCCGTATTTCAACTTGTATATCTTCGCTCCTCCCGCTTTCGAGAGCAATTGGTTTCCCATACAGATGCCGAAGATAGGGAGTTTCTCGTTCTGCATTGCCTTACGGATGTTCTGCACGGCGGCATCGCACGTATCGGGGTCGCCGGGACCGTTGGAGATGAAAAGACCATCGAAGTCCAACCCGTTGAAATCATAATCCCAAGGCACACGGATGACTTCTACGTTCCGCTTCAAGAGACACCTTATTATATTAGCCTTCACGCCGCAATCCACAAGGAGAACCTTCTTCAATTGACAATTGACAATTGACAATTGACTATTCAGTTCTTCTTTGGGAGTATCAACAGAGAATGTACGGCTTTCGTTGCCTGCATAGACAATGATGTCCTTACACGATACACGGTCTACATAATTGACTTCTCCATAATTGTCAATTTTCAATTCTCCATTTTCAATTTCATCATCGAAGACGATTTTCCCCATCATCACCCCATGTTCACGAAGCACCTTAGTCAGTTCGCGGGTATCGATGCCCGTAATGCCCGGCACTTGTTCGCGCTTCAACCAGTCCGCAAGGCTCTCTACGGCATTCCAATGATTGTACCGCTCGCTATAATCGCTCACGATAATCGCCTCGGCGTGTATTTTCTCACTCTCCATAAACGTAGGCAGGCCGTTCTCCGCAAATGTAAACGGAGGCACCCCATAATTGCCTACCAACGGATAGGTCAACGTCATCAGCTGGCCTGCATACGAAGGGTCGGTCAGGCTCTCCGGATAACCGGTCATCGCCGTATTGAACACCACTTCGCCCGCTACCGGCTTTTCATAACCGAACGACTTGCCGCTAAACCGGCTCCCGTCGTCAAGGATTAACGTCACGTTTCTCATCTAATCTAATTCGTCTTTATTGTTTTGTGTTTTGTTCTTATCGTTTTTCTTTCTTTTCAAACTATAATCAATAGCCAAGCCAAAAAGCAAGCCTATAGGCATCCATACGCCAATATTATCAAGGCAAACACCAATCGCCACTCCTAACATCAACCCTACCGCCAAGCCATAACCGGCATCAAATTCCGGTTGCTTTTTCTCTTTCATATCGCTTCTTCATCTATTATTAAAAACTCATATTTTGTTCCACATAATCGATAAACGCCTGATTCACCAGCTTCACTCCGCCCGGTGTGGGATAATTGCCGCTAAAGTACCAGTCGCCTTCATGGTCGGGACAAGCCTCGTGCAAGCCTTCCAAAGTCTGATAGACGATTTCAACCTTCGCCTGAGTGCCTGCGGGAGTAAGGAGTTCCACCATCTTGCGCGACACTTCCTCATCGGTAAAGGGCGCATAAATGTCTTTCACGTAATTCACCATTTCTTCCTTGGGCAAACCTACCTGTGCCTTCGACTTCCGGTAGGCTTCCTCGATAACTCCGTGCATGCCCCGGTCCTCAAGCAAGGCAATAGCGGCACGGAAAGCGATGAACTGCTCCATGCTTGCCATGTCAATGCCGTAATAATCAGGATAACGCACTTGGGGAGAAGAAGACACGATAACGATTTTCTTCGGATGCAGGCGGTCGAGGATACCGATGATGCTTTGCTTCAACGTAGTGCCCCGCACGATGCTATCGTCAATGATAACCAGATTATCAGCGTATGGAACCAAGCTTCCGTAAGTGATGTCATAAACATGGGCGGCAAGGTCATTCCGCGTATTCCCTTCGGCAATGAAGGTGCGGAGCTTGATGTCCTTTATCGCCACTTTCTCGCTCCGGATACGTTGCGAAAGGATTTGCTCCAGTTCGGTATGGCTGGGCTTATGCCCGAGCGCTTCGATGCGTTGCACTTTAAGCTGGTTCAGGTAATTGTCGAATCCTTCCAGCATTCCGTAGAATGCCACTTCCGCCGTATTCGGGATAAACGAAAAGACGGTGTGCACCACGTCATAATCAACAGCTTTCAGGATAGGTTCTACCAGCTTCTCGCCCAATAGTTTCCGCTCGCGGTAAATATCCACATCGCTTCCGCGGCTAAAGTAAATCCGCTCAAACGAACAGGCTTTCTTCGCTTTCGGCTCATTGATTTGAGCCAAACGCATCTCGCCTTTCTTATTTACTAAGATAGCTTGTCCGGGCTGAAGCTCGTTAACGCTATCGGCAGGTACGTTCAGCACCGTCTGAATGACCGGACGCTCGGAAGCGAGCACCATAATTTCATCGTCCATATACCAGAAACCCGGACGAATACCCCACGGGTCGCGCACGGCAAAACATTCTCCGCTTCCCGTCAATCCGCAGATTACATAGCCTCCGTCCCACTTAGGGCTGGACGTTTTCAATACATTGGTCAGGTCGATGCGGTCCTCAATGGCATGGGTGATGTCCATCCCTTCCAACCCTTCTGCCTTGCATTCGTTGAAGAGCCGTTCCACTTCGCGGTCGAGCCTGTGCCCCACTTGTTCCAGCATGATATACGTATCGGCATACTTGCGCGGATGCTGGCCTGCGGCGGTGATGTCGGCGAATATCTCGTCCACGTTCGTCAGGTTGAAGTTCCCGCACAGGGCAAGGTTCTTCGCCCGCCAGTTGTTGCGGCGCAAGAAAGGATGCACATACGAAATGCCGCTCCGCCCCGTGGTGGAATAGCGCAAATGCCCCATATACAACTCGCCCGCAAAGGGCAGGCATTTCTTCGCATATTCCGCATCAGCAAATTGTTCGGGAGTCAAGTCCTTGAACTGGCTGTGCACCGTACCGAATATCTCGGTAATCGCCCCCGAGCCCAACGCCCGCTCGCGGAACATGTATTCCTCTCCGGGGTCTGCCTGAAGCTTCACGCAAGCCAGCCCCGCGCCTTCCTGTCCGCGGTTGTGCTGCTTCTCCATAAGCAGATAGAGCTTGTTCAGCCCGTACATCCACGTCCCGTACTTCTCCTGATAATATTCCAGCGGCTTGAGCAACCGTATCATCGCTACCCCGCATTCGTGTTTAAGTGGTTCCATATCGTTTTCGTTTAGTATTGCCGTAAATATAAAAAAAATACCTGAATTACCGAAGCGGTAAGTTCAGGTATCATATTCTAACGTATATCTTTATGTCGAAGTATAAACTACACATAGATTTCTCTTTTGTTCGGATATAAAAAAAAGACCCACATCCTGTGAATCCGTGAGCCGAAAGCGGGACTCGAACCCGCGACTTACTCATTACGAATGAGTTACTCTACCAACTGAGTTATTTCGGCTTATCGCCCTTTCTGAAAAGCGATGCAAAGATACGGCTTTCTTCGGATTTACAAAAGGAATCGGGATTTTTTTTTCGAAAGTTTTTCAAAAAACAGATATTATGAAAAACGCAGATTCACGCGGATTAAATGAATGCCAATGTAGGGTCGTATCGCATACGCCCGAATACACCAACTTATCCACGTGAATGTTTTCAGGGCGTATTGCATACGCTCTGAAAACTAATTTTGAGAAATACGGACATTCATATAATCTACGTTTCCCAATAAGCACATAATATAAGCTAATTAAATAAAAGAACCGCTCCGTCTTGCATAAAAATATCATTTTATTACACACTAGACTAAAATATTCAGTTATTTGTTAGATATTTCCTTATTCATCTTGCTATTTTATCTAAAAACACCTACTTTTGCGGCACTAATAATAACAGCATATATGAAATACCCAATTTTATCAGCCGAAGAGGCAGCAGCACTTATAGCCGACGGGCAAACGGTCGGCATCGGAGGGTTCTCGTCGGTAGGGACACCGAAAGCAGTACCCGCGGCATTGGCGAAACACGCCGAAGCCTTACACAACGAAGGAAAACCATTCAAGATAGGGCTCATCACCGGAGGAGCCACGGGCAACCAAGTGGATAGCGCACTGACCGAAGCCCACGCCGTGACTTTCCGAACCCCGTTCCAGTCGAACAAGGAAATGCGCGGAGCCATTAATAGCGGCGAAGTGCGTTATTTCGACTTACACCTCTCACAGATAGGGCAAGACGTGCGCTACGGATTCTTAGGGAAAATCGACGTAGCCATCATCGAGGCTTCCGACATCACTCCCGAAGGTGAACTTATCTTGAGCACCTCGGTAGGCATCTCGCCCACTTTGGCATGTGTGGCGGATAAAGTCATCGTAGAACTGAACGCCGAGCATACAGACAAGCTCACGGGAATGCACGACATTTTCGTGCTCGACAATCCGCCCTACCGGCGCGAAATACCTATATATAAGGTGAACGACCGAACCGGAAGCATCAGCGTAAAGGTAGACCCCAAGAAAGTGGCAGGCGTGGTATTGACGCATGAGCGCGACCAAATAGCCGCCTTCACCCCCCTGAACGAAACCACCAAGCAAATCGGGCAGAACGTGGCAGACTTCTTGCTGAAAGAATACCGCCGGGGGGCTATCCCGAAAGAATTCCTCCCGCTCCAGTCGGGCGTGGGAAACATTGCCAATGCCGTATTGGGCGCCTTGGGCGACGACCCGCACTTGCCCGCCTTCTCGATGTACACCGAGGTCATCCAAAACTCCGTTATCGACCTGATGATGAAAGACCGCATCCGTTTCGTGGCAGGAAGCTCGCTCACCTTGTCCGATGATAAGCTGAACATCCTTTACGAACACATCGATGAGATGAAAGACCGTGTCCTGCTCCGTCCGCAGGAAATCACCAACCATCCCGAAGTCATCCGCCGGCTGGGCATCATAGCGGTCAACACCGCACTCGAAGCCGACATCTTCGGAAACGTGAACAGCACCCATGTGTCGGGCAGCAAGATGATGAACGGCATCGGAGGCTCGGGCGACTTCGCACGCAACGCCTACCTTTCTATCTTTACCACACCTTCTACGGCAAAAGGCGGGCTTATCTCGTCTATTGTGCCTCAGGTATCACATGTAGACAGCACCGAACACGATGTGCGCATCCTTGTCACCGAGCAAGGCGTGGCAGACCTGCGAGGCAAATCGCCTTCCGAGCGTGCCCGGCTCATCATCGAGAACTGCGCGCACCCCGACTACAAGCAGCTGCTTTGGGATTACCTGAAACTATCCGAAGGCAAATGCCACACCCCCATGTCGCTCTTGAACGCCTTCCGTATGCACTTGGCATACGCCGAAACAGGCGATATGCGGAATACGGTATTCAGTTGATAGTTCATAGTTGATAATTGATAGTTGATAATTGATAGTTGATAATGCCGGCTTAACTATCAACTATCAATTATTTAGAGGCACGAAGTCACTCCCAGCGACGTCCCGATAGCGGTAAGAATCGTAATCAGCGTCTGAATGATAATCCCCCAAATGTTTTTCTTTTTGTTTTCCATAGTTCAGTAAAGTTTAGTAGTTAAACCTGTAGGGGCGGGGTCTGCCCGCCCTGAATACATCCGCGTATGCATCTGTGGGCGCATCCGGGCAGGCGAACCCTGCCCCTACAGTGTTCGTTCAGTCTCACCCTTTCGCCGCCTCAAGGTCGACGGTGCTCAGCCCCTCTTTCTCGGCTTTCAACGTAGCTGCCTGAGCGGTGCGGCTGGCTACGGGGTTGAACTTCGCCCGTTCAATCAGCCCGTCGAAGTCCGTGCCGGGCGTGAACACCACGTTGACAGCCTTGATGTTGGCTGCGGTGAACGCCTTCAGGCTTTCCGCCCCGACCGAATTAAGCGAAATGAAGAAGTCGCCTAACGCGCCCAGCTGCACCTTCTTTCCTTCGAGCAGCATCTCTACCAGGCATTCGCACATGTCGAGGATAACGCCCTGCACCGTGCCGCGCGTGTACACCCCGTTGTGGTCGGCAATGTGTTTCACAAACTTGTCGAACGTCATCGATTCCGACATCTGCGCCCGCGCATACGCCTTTTCCGGTGCCATTTCGTCCATCGGGTTCCCAGTCAAATAAACAGAATAGTCAATCATAGTCTTAGTCTTTAGTTGTTCACCACAGATTACACAGATTAATAAAATTATTTTCTCTGTGTCCGTGGTTTGGTCAATAATAAATTGTTCAAATCTGTGTAATCTGTGGTGCACCTTGATTACGTGGGCAAAGTTACGTAATCCCTTCCGTCCGGCAATGGATTTGAAACGGGTGGGTGTAAAAATCTGTTAATTGGAAAGCGGATATTTTACATATTTTACTATAATCCGTTGAGTATGTGTTATTTATGGAAAACGCTGATGAATATTTTAGAATATCCGTTTATTGTAATTGTCATTTGTAAGACACCAGTGCAGGTGTCTACTTGTCAGGAAAACACTTGACCAGTCATTCAGGTTTAACCGCCGAATGTGTCTACTGATTTTAGGAAAAGACATTGCCTTATGGAAATTGAAAATGGAAAATTGAAAATTACGGTGCCGCATGGATAATTTTCAACTTTCAATTTTCAATTCTCAATTTTAAATTATAAGAACCATGAGCCTATATCTTCCCTTCCAGCCAAGCGTCGATCAGCCTGCGGGCGATGCTGAGTTTCTTCGGTATCTCCGGCAAGCGGTCTTTATGGTAGAATGCGCCTGCATTCAGCTCCTCGTCCTGCAAATGGATATCGCCGCCCGCATACTCCGCCACGTAGCCCACCATGATGCCGCTGGGATAGGGCCACGGCTGGCTGGCAAAATAGCGGATGTTCTTGATGGCAAGCCCCGTCTCTTCCATCACCTCGCGGCGCACGCACTCTTCCAGCGTCTCGCCCGGTTCGAGGAAGCCTGCCACCAGCCCACGGAACGTGCCCCGGAAGTTGCGCGCGTGCACCAGCAGCACCTCGTCCTCGCCCCGCTTGATGAGCACGATGATGGCAGGCGAGATGCGCGGATAAATCTCTTGGCCGCACTGAGGACACCGCTTGGCGATGCGTGCCGTCTGCACCGTCCGCACACCGCAACGGGGACAGAAGCGGCTATTCAGGTCCCATGTCAATATCTGCGATGCCGTCCCCGCCATCCGGTACTCCTCGAAGGGCAGCACGTCGAACGAGGCACGCAGGTCTTTCATCATCCGCGGTCCGTCCTCGCCTCCCGCTACGGGTTCCGACAGAGCGAACGCGCGTGCGGGATGTCCGCCCAAGGTGCCTATCTCGTGTACGGTATTTCCTTCGGGCACCGCCACCGGAGGTTCCGTGCCGCAGGGAATATGCCACCCGCCGGCTTGTTTCTCAATCAATACCTGGCTGCCGAAGAAGGCGAACCAAGCGTATGTTTCTTCTTGCATTTCTTTATATATTTATGAACACAGAGACACAGAGGCACAGAGTTTTTATTTATAGGGAGTTAGAAGGAGTTATGCCTTCGGCAGGAGTTAAACGCCAATAGTCTTGTGTATTGGCTTCTAACTCCCTTTAACTCCCTGAAATAACTCCCTTTTAACTCCTTGAAAATAAAGACTCTGTGCCTCCGTGCCTCTGTGTTCCATTAAAACATTAAACATTTTTCATTGTAAGCTGGATGCGTTTGCGCTCCATGTCTACGCTCAACACCCGCACGCGCACTTGCTGGTGGATGCTGACCACCGTGGTAGGGTCGCTCACAAAACGGTCCGCCATTTGCGAGACGTGGACCAAGCCGCTCTCCTTGATGCCGATGTCGACGAAGCACCCGAAGTTGGTGATGTTCTTCACGATGCCCGGAAGCTCCATGCCTTCGCGCAGGTCGGCGATGGTACGCACGTTGGGGTCGAAACGGAAGGCTTCTAACTTCTTGCGCGGGTCGCGTCCCGGCTTCTCCAACTCCTGCATAATGTCGGTCAGCGTGGGGATGCCTACCGTATCGGTCACGTAATCCGCTATCCGGATGCGCTCACGAAGCGAACGGTCGGTTATCAGGTCGGAGACGGAACATTTCAGGTCCTTCGCCATCCGTTCCACCACGGAATAGCTTTCGGGATGCACCGCCGAATTGTCCAAGGGATTATCGGCACCGGGGATGCGGAGGAATCCGGCACATTGCTCGAACGCCTTGGCTCCCATGCGCGGCACGTTCATCAGTTCCTTGCGCGAGCGGAAAGGCCCGTTGGCGGTGCGGTAGTCCACGATGTTCTGCGCCAATGCCGGTCCCAAGCCCGACACGTAGGTGAGCAAATGGCGGCTGGCGGTATTGACATTCACCCCCACTAAGTTGACACAACTCTCCACCGTTTGGTCGAGTGCCGCCTTCAGCTGGGTCTGGTCCACATCATGCTGGTACTGCCCTACACCGATAGACTTGGCGTCAATCTTCACCAGCTCGGCAAGCGGGTCGATAAGTCTGCGCCCGATAGACACCGCCCCGCGCACCGTGACATCATAGTCGGGGAACTCCTCGCGGGCAATCTTCGAAGCCGAATAGATGGACGCCCCGTCCTCGCTCACCACAAACGTATCTACGGGATGCGCAAAGCGGAGGGAGGAGACGAACTGCTCGGTCTCGCGGCTTGCCGTCCCGTTTCCGATGGCTATCGCCTCTATCCGGTATTGCTCCACTAATGTAGCGAGCTTGCGTGCCGCCGCCTGAGGCTCGGACTTCGGCGGATGCGGATAAATGACATCATTATGCAGCAATGCGCCTTGCGCATCGAGACACACCACCTTACATCCCGTCCGGAATCCGGGGTCGATGCCCATCACCCGCTTCTGCCCCAAAGGCGGAGCCAACAACAGCTGGCGGAGATTTTCGGCAAACACACGGATGGCTTCCTCGTCGGCACGCTCCTTGCTGGATGCCGCAAACTCGGTCTCGATAGCGGGCTTGAGCAAACGCTTGTAGGCATCGCCTACCGCCTCCGCCACCTGCTCCGAACAAGCTCCCGTGCCCCGCACATACCGGCGCTCCAAGCGTTCTACGCACGCATCGTCTTCGGCTGGGGCAATGCTCACCTTCAAGACACCTTCCGACTCGCCCCGGCGCAAAGCTAACAAGCGGTGGGAAGTGCAACGCTTCAGGGGTTCGGAGAAATCGAAATAGTCGCGGTACTTCAAAGCCGCCTCGTCCGACTCTTTCCCTTTCACCGCCTTCGAGGTGATGACCGCTTGGAGGGCGAACTGGGTACGCACCACGTTGCGCGTCTGCTCGTCCTCGCTCACCTGCTCGGCTATGATGTCGCGCGCGCCCCGCAAGGCATCGTCCTCGTCCTTCACGTCCCCTTTCACAAACGCGCGCACCTTCGCTTCCAAGTGATTCTCGCGCTGCATCAAGAGCAACGCTGCCAAAGGTTCCAATCCCTTTTGGCGTGCCATTTCGGCACGTGTCTTCCGCTTGGGCTTGTAAGGCAAATAGATGTCTTCCAGTTCCGTAGCGTCCCAGCACGCATCAATTCTCGCCCGAAGTTCGGGAGTGAGTTTCCCCAATCCCTCTATCGTGGTGAGCACGGTTTCCTTGCGTTTCGCCAACTCGCCCAGCTTCTCGTTGCGTGCCTGTATCTCGCCTATCTGCACCTCGTCCATGCCTCCCGTCGCCTCTTTCCGATAGCGGCTGATGAAGGGAATGGTGGCTCCTCCTTCGAGGAGCTTCAATGTATTTTCTACCCGATGCACCGGCAATTTCAATGCCTGTGCAATCCTTTCGCTAAATCTTTCCATTGGTTTGTTTTTCGTTTTCGGAGGGCAAAGATAGGATTTTTTTCACCACAGATTACATTTTCACCACAGATTACACAGATTAAATAAATTATTACAAAAATATAGAACATCGCACCTTGTCACGCTGGATTTGTAATCATAAGTGGTTGAAAGATTCTTTAGGTTATATCATATTATAGTAACAAAAATAGCCATTATGGGATTCTTGCCCTTAGCCTCATGTCTTCATATGCGAGCAGACTTAGTTTTTCATTTTGCAGCGTAGTCATGAGC
>ENA-OXEE01000199-OXEE01000199.1-human-gut-metagenome-genome-assembly--contig:-NODE-199-length-36553-cov-23.2161_pt1 | contig 36553 bp, 20 predicted proteins | sample MGYA00249824_ERZ652242 | MGnify/ENA primary metagenome ERZ652242 (study PRJEB26925, sample SAMN05826943) | human gut metagenome | biome: ENVO:2100002; feature: ENVO:00000062; material: ENVO:00002003... | reverse complement strand
TGCGCCGCGCAAACCGATGCGTCAGGGTATTGCATAATTCAAAACTTTTTCGTACTTTTGTAAGGTAAACCAAAAACTAATGCTATGACACTATCCGACCAATTCCTGACTCTTATCGCTTTTCCGTTTTGCTTTGTAATCCAGTTAGTTACAATAGATAAGGTAGTTTCAAACTACCTCATCTCCGGAGATGATATAATTTCAAATTATCCCATCGGATGGAGGGGTGTAAGTTTGGCTAACACCCCTTCGGGAGATAACCTCGTTCCTTGTCACCCTGGCTTGCAATCTAGCGTAAACGAGCTGCGGATTTGCAATCATGAGTGGTCGGAAGATTTGATAAAGGCGGTGAAAACCGTCCAACAATATGTAACCGTAGGTTCGCTCGCTTACCAGCGGTTACGTATCATTGAGCCTCTTCAAGGCTCTGTTTATGATAAAGCGTATCCGACAAAATCTTTTCAACCACTCATGATTGCAAATCCGGCGAATAAAATCATCTGTGTAAATCTGTGTTTCCTCTGTGTCTTCTGTGTGCCATAATATAAGCTATGTTAAAAGCAGGGTTTTCAAAAAAGAAAACTTTCGGAATGTTTGGATATTAATAAGGTTTTGTATACCAGTGTGTTGTGATTTTGTTTTGGAAAACTTTCTTTTTTGTTTTGTAGATTGAAAAAACATCTTTAGCTTTGTATCGCTTTATGAACGGCTAAAGATTTTAATCAAAAAATACTCATTAATCGTGGAAAAACAAACGTACAGTTACGACGAAGCGTATGATGCCTCGTTGGATTATTTTAAAGGAGACGAGCTTGCTGCCCGCGTATGGGTGAACAAGTATGCGGTGAAAGATTCTTTCGGGCATATCTATGAAAAGTCTCCGGAGGACATGCACTGGCGCATTGCAAACGAAGTGGCTCGCATCGAAGCCAAGTATCCGAACGGATTGAGCGCACAGGAGTTGTTCGGCCTGTTCGACCATTTCAAGTACATTATTCCGCAGGGGAGTCCGATGACGGGCATCGGGAATGACTATCAGATTGCTTCTTTGTCGAATTGTTTCGTTATCGGGCTGGATGGGGAAGCCGATTCGTATGGTGCCATTATCCGTATCGACGAAGAGCAGGTGCAGCTGATGAAACGCCGGGGCGGGGTAGGGCACGACCTTTCCCACATCCGTCCGAAAGGTTCGCCGGTAAAGAACTCGGCGTTGACTTCTACGGGTTTGGTTCCGTTTATGGAGCGTTACTCCAACTCTACCCGTGAGGTGGCTCAAGACGGACGCCGCGGGGCGTTGATGATGACGGTGTCTATCAAACATCCCGACTCGGAAGCGTTCATCGACGCCAAGATGACCGAAGGGAAGGTGACCGGAGCCAATGTGTCGGTGAAGATAGACGATGAGTTTATGCGGGCAGCCGTAGAGAACCGTCCGTATATGCAGCAGTTCCCGATTGACTCGGCAGACCCGAAAGTGAAGAAGGAAATCGACGCTTCGGCTTTGTGGAAGAAGATTGTACACAATGCGTGGAAGTCGGCGGAGCCGGGCGTGCTGTTCTGGGATACGATTATCCGTGAGTCGGTGCCCGATTGTTATGCCGATTTGGGTTTCCGCACCGTATCTACCAACCCGTGTGGCGAGATTCCTTTGTGTCCGTACGATTCGTGCCGCTTGCTTGCCATCAACCTGTATTCATACGTGGTCAATCCGTTTACGCCCGAAGCGTATTTCGATTTCGACTTGTTCAAGAAGCATGTCGGTCTTGCCCAGCGGATTATGGACGACATCATTGACCTGGAACTGGAGAAGATTGAAAAAATCATGGAGAAGATTGATTCCGACCCCGAAAGCGAGGAAGTGAAAGGGACGGAACGCCACTTGTGGGAAAAGATTTACCGCAAGTCGGGCATGGGGCGCCGCACCGGTGTGGGCATCACCGCCGAGGGTGACATGTTAGCTGCCATGGGATTGCGTTACGGGACAGAAGAAGCCACTGAGTTTGCCGAGCAAGTACAGAAAACCATTGCGTTGGAAGCCTACCGTTCTTCGGTCAATATGGCGAAAGAACGCGGCGCATTCGAGATATATGATACGGAACGCGAAAAGAACAATCCGTTCGTGAGCCGCATCCGTGAAGCCGACCCGGAACTTTACGAGGAGATGAAGAAATACGGACGCCGCAACATCGCGTGTCTGACTATTGCTCCTACGGGTACGACCAGCCTGATGACGCAGACCACGTCGGGCATCGAGCCGGTATTTATGCCGGTCTATAAACGCCGCCGCAAGGTGAACCCGAATGACGAGAATGTGCGCATCGACTTCGTGGACGAGACGGGCGACGCTTTCGAAGAATACTTGGTGTTCCACCATAAGTTCCTGACGTGGATGAAAATGAACGGTTACGACCCCGATAAGCATTATACGCAAGAAGAGATTGACGAATTAGTGGCGAAATCTCCTTATTATAAAGCGACTTCGAACGATGTAGACTGGCTGATGAAGGTGAAGATGCAAGGACGCATCCAGAAGTGGGTAGACCATTCGATTAGCGTGACCATTAACCTGCCGAACAACGTGGATGAGGATTTGGTGAACCGCCTGTATGTAGAGGCATGGCGTTCGGGCTGCAAGGGATGTACGGTGTACCGCGACGGTTCGCGTGCCGGCGTGCTGCTCTCCGCCAAGAAGAAAGACGATAAGAAAGAAGAAGAGGAATGCCATTGCAAGCCGCCTCAAGTAACCGAAGTACGTCCCCGCGTGTTGGAAGCCGACGTGGTGCGTTTCCAGAACAACAAAGACAAGTGGGTGGCATTTGTCGGTTTGCTTGATGGGTATCCGTATGAAATCTTTACCGGTTTGCAGGATGACGATGAAGGCATCGTGCTTCCGAAGTCGGTCACTCGTGGGCGCATCATCAAGAACTATGACGAGAACGGTGTGAAGCGTTACGATTTCCAGTTTGAGAACAAACGTGGCTATAAGATGACGGTAGAAGGCTTGTCCGAGCGTTTCAATAAAGAATATTGGAATTATGCGAAGCTGATATCGGGCGTGTTGCGTTACCGGATGCCGATTGAGCAGGTAATCAAGTTGGTCAATTCGCTCCAGCTGGATAGTGAGAATATCAATACGTGGAAGAATGGTGTGTCGCGCGCGTTGAAGAAATATGTATTGGACGGTACCGAAGCCAAAGGCGTGAAATGTCCGAATTGCGGCAATGAGACGTTGGTTTATCAGGAAGGTTGCCTGATATGCAAGACGTGCGGCTCTTCGCGTTGCGGATAAGAGATAATAAAAACGCAGAGACGCAAAAGCGCAGAGGAATAATTTAATATGAATGTTTGCATTTCACACAATTGGCTTTTGCGTCTCTTCGTTCGATAAATGAAAACACCCAGAAAATGAAACCTACTCAGATGTATGTCCGCTTGGACGGATTAAGATTTTATGCCCGCCACGGCGTTTTGCCTCAAGAAACGAAGGTCGGCGCGGAATTTACCGTAGATTTGCGCCTTGCTGCTGATTTCTCTTGTGCCGCGGAGACGGACGAATTGGAAGGCACGCTCAATTACGCGGAAGTGTTCGAGCGCGTAAAGGCAGAAATGGAGATTCCTTCCAAGCTATTGGAACATGTCGCTTACCGTATCGCCCGAAGGCTCCTTCACGATTTTCCGGCTTTGACCGAAGTGCAAATCGGTGTCTATAAGCAGAATCCGCCGATGGGCGCCGATGCCCGAAGAGTCGGGGTTGAGGCGGTGTATCGGCGGTAATCTCTTATTCTGTAATGCTGACTTCTAACGGATTGCGCACTTGTTGGCTGAATGATTTCAGGTAATCGGTCCAGTCTTTATCATTGGGGAAGCCGTATTTGCTCCAGCCCGACCCCCAATAATAAACAAAGGTGTCATCGGGTTGATACGTACAGACTCCCAATACGTGTCCCAAAGCGTCTCCTATGGGCTTATCGAAAAGCTGCACTTTGGTTTCGAGGTCTGAATCGGGGAATACGGCTCCTACGTAAACAATGCCGTTATCCGCTTTGGCATCGGTGGTAGGGTCTGCATACGCCGTGTAGCCTTCTTCTGCGCTATGGGAATAGCCTTCCGGGTTAGCCGCATGGATGACCAGTCCGCCCGTTACGGGAGTGGGTTGGGATAAGTTGGCGTAAGTTACGGTTGTCTTGTTCAGTTGCGAGCCTTTATCCAACTGGATGATGCGGGTTTCGATGACATTCGAATCGTTTTTGATGATTAACGGGTTAAAGGTAAGTTTCACGGTGAAACGCAAAGGGCCGTTATCCAGTATTTCATATTCTTTGTAGCAATACGGATAAACGATGCTGGAATCCGGCATCAGGGCAGATGTTCCTCCTCCCAATGTAGGTCCTACGGCATAGCAATCCATACCGTTGCCGTGGTCTACGTGATAGGAAATCTTGTTTATCAGTTCGTTTGCTTCTTTTTTCTTGCCCGCTTTCTGCAGAGCGTGGATTTGTGCCCAAGACGCAGAATCCAGTTCCAATGCATAGCGGTCTTCTACAACTAAGTTTTCGGTGCTTTTGGTGAAAACATCATACCCGTATGCTTTTTCTCCGGTCTTTTGCAGAGCAGGACCATAAGTGCGGTAAGCCGCCCGGTCGTTTTCCCAAGCGATGTCGTCCAGTCTTTCCGGATATTGGCGTCCAAATACGGTTGTAGTCACTTGCGAAGGTGTTCCTTGCTGTATCGTATAATTGCAGGATGCATTTGCGCTTACCGAAGCCGGGAAAATAAGTTGGTCATCGTAAGTCAATTGATAGGGGATTTCTTGTGCCTGTTCATTGTAAATGACAAGCTGGGCTGTATCGGGCAGATGAAGCCGTTGGTAGATTTGGGTAATAGGTATTTCTACCATTTCACCTGCACGGTTAAAGTCAAGAGGGTTGGTTACGGTTATTGTTACCGATTCGGGATTTCCGCATCCGCATAAGCAAATGGCGGCGCATGCTGTTGCGGCAAAGATTGTTTTTTTCATACGTTTTGTTTTTATTTCGGGTTAGGTAAATTCTTATGATAAGGCAAAGATAGTCTTTAGGAAGGATTGTGCAAACCGATTTGACTAGAAAAATAGCGTTTTCTTCAATGTGCATTTATTTCTTGCTTCGTAGGATAAAAAAACATCTTTCTATTGAGTAAATGCCGTCTCTTATCCGTATCTTAGTGTAAAAATAAAAACGAATGTTGTTATGAAAATGAGATTTTGGTATATGATTCTTTTGTGGACGGGCATTTGCTTATCCGCAATGGGACAGACAGAAGGCTTGCCGCAAGGGCATCCCCGATACTTGACGAATGCCGATGGCAAGCAAGAGACATTAAGATTGATAAAGGAAGAAGCGTGGGCACAAGATGTGTTCGATAAATTGAAACAACGTACCGACCGCTATGCCGACCGAGGCGAAGACTGGCTGTCCTCGCGCTTGCAGATGTATTGGAACACCCGTGCTACGGAGGTATATATAAAAGGAGAGGTGTACGACCACGCGGGAGGTGAAGCCGCTCCGGCTCCTACGGTGGTGTTTACCGGCGCACGAAGCCATGCCACTAATTACCGCCGCCCGAAGTTAGAGGAATTGCAGCCCTATCAGGAAGACCCGAAGGGGATGTATCTGGCAAATTCGGCTTTGGAAGGCAATCCCTACGAATGGGTGAGCATCGGTAAGACAGGGCGGATGATAGAGAGTATCAACCGGGAGATAATGGGCTATGCACGCGATGCCGCTTTCTTGTGGTGGCTGACCGAGGAGGAGAAATACGCCCGCATGGCGGCATCGGTGTTCGATACGTATATGACGGGGATTTATTACCGGAACGTGCCGGTTGACTTGAACAACGGGCACCAGCAGACATTGGTCGGCATGACTTCGTTCGAGGTCATTCACGAAGACATCTTGAATGAATTAGTCCCCTTGTATGATTTCCTTTATGATTACCTGAAGCAATCCCGTTCCGAAAAGATGCCGGTTTACGCCGCGGCATTCAAGAAATGGATAGAGAACATTATCGCCAACGGTGTGCCTCATAATAATTGGAACTTGATTCAGGCACGTTTCATCATGAACGTAGCAATGATATTGGAAGACGATGCCGCTTATCCCGACCGGAAGGGGAGGGAGTATTACATCGACTATGTGGTGAACCAATCTTCCCTCCGCCAGTGGTCATTGAAGCAATTGGCGGATTACGGTTTCAATTCCGATACGGGGATTTGGGCGGAATGTCCGGGATATAGCATGAACGTAGTGGGCGATTATGTATCGTTCGCCAATCTGTTCGACCGTAATTTGAAGATGGATTTGACCAAGCAGATACCGGTTATCCCGAAAGCCGTGGAAGCCTTGCCTCAATACCTGTTCCCCAACCGGATGCTTTGCGGATGGGGCGACACGCATCCCGGAGCGTTGCGCACTGATGTGTTCCGATATCTGATTTATAATGCACAATTGTATGGCAAGAAAGCCGAGGAGGAGAGATTCACGGCAATGCTCCGCTTGTTTGACCCGTTGGCAGGGCAAATGCGGGAAGGCACGCAGAAGATGCCCGTAGCCGTTACTTCCTTTTTTGCCGACAAGCCTTTAGAGTTAGACAAGTCTGTGAAAGCAGGGAAGATAGATGATTATGTGACTCCTACGTTTTATGCGCCCAATGTCAGCTGGCTGGTGCAACGCAACGGGATGCATCCGGAACATAGCCTGATGGCATCGGTGAACGGGAGTGAGGGCAATCATGCCCACGCCAACGGCATCAGCCTGGAATTGTATGGCAAAGGCTATGTATTGGGTCCCGATGCCGGAATCGGGAAGACGCTTTATCAAGGATTGGATTACTTGGAGTATTATAGCCAGTTCCCTTCACACAACACGGTATGCGTGGACGGCATCTCGTCGTATCCCGTGATGAAGAGCAACCATGCTTTCCGCTTGCTGAACCTTTATCCCGCCTCAGGGGCAAAGGTGGATTACCAGCCGGTGAGTTATAGCAATGTCTATTTCCGCGAGCCCGAGACCTATGCCGACCAGACTCGTTTGGTAAGTATCGTCAATACCGGTGATTCTACGGGCTATTACATCGATGTGTTCCGTAGCCGGAAGATAGAAGGAGGCGACAAGATGCACGATTATTTCTATCACAATTTGGGTCAGACGATGGCATTGGACGTTTCGGACGGAAGTAAGCTCGATTTGCAACCTACGCAGGAACTGGCGTTTGCCGGAGCGCATTTGTATGCCTACTCCTATATCTATAACCAGCGCGGTGCGGAAACCGCCAAGGACATCAAGGCGGATTTCACGATCCGAATGCCTGATAGCGACCATATCACGATGTCGATGTGGATGAAGGGAGAGCCGGACCGTAAGGTGTTTTCTGCCCTTAGTCCGATGACCGAAGGCTTGAGCCGCATCAAGCAGATGCCTTACGTGATAGCCGACCAGCCTACGTTGACTTTCATAGCCCGTCAGAGCGGAGAGGCATGGAACCGTCCGTTCGTGTCGGTTTTCGAGCCTCATACGGCAAAAAGTGCTCCTTCCCGCATCAGGTCCGTATCCTTCCCGCAGGTTTCCGCCGATAAGGAAGGAAGCCATGCAGGCATCCGAGTGGAACAAACGGATGGGGCTATCGACCTTATCCTTTCGTCCGACCAATCGGACGCGCAATGTTCGGCGGAAGGTTTATCTGCCAAAGCCACGTATGCGCTAAGCCGGGAGAAAGCGGGTGAGGTAATAATGGCATTCATGGGTGGAGGCACTTTGCTGGAAACGGGAAACATCCGCATTCAGTCGGAAGAACCCACCGATGTTTTGTTGGTTAAGGATGCGGACGGCTGGCATTACACCGCTTCTTGTCCGTGTGTGGTATCGGTAGACGGGAATGTTTCCCATTTGAGTATTGCACAAATAAAAACGCCTCTAATGTTTTCAAGGTAAAAAAGATATTACTATTTTTGTTCGCCTTAAATTTTTCGGTGTATCTGAATAAGACAAATGAGAGAACAAATAAAGACAATAATCGTAATGGTGGGCATCCTGTTGCTGGCGGTCTTGCAAGCGGCGGGTATGCCTTCTTTGCATAATTTCCGTAGCTTGTCGGTTTCCGACGGGTTGTCCGATTTGGTGGTGAACGCTTGCTACAAAGACCGGCAAGGCTTTGTGTGGTTCGGGACGAATGTTTCGCTCGAACGGTTCGACGGTGTCCGGCTGAAGCATTACCTGATAAAGGGAAAGAGCGAAAACCTGAAGCGGGTGTATGCCATTGCCGAAACGCAAGGAAACGAACTATGGGTTGGTGCCGATGTAGGCTTGTTGCGCTTGGATAAGGCTTCCGACCAGTTAGTGGCAATAGACCCGACTCAGATAGATACGCCGGTATATTGCTTGCTCTCGGACGGGAAAGAGACGTTGTACATCGGTACACGGAAAGGCCTGTTCATCTATCAGGCAGGTAAGTTGGAACATCTTTTGCCCGATAAGAATGTGTTTTCGCAATGGAACGAGGTGCGGGGATTGAATCAAGACGCCAATGGACGCTTGTGGATGACTACTTCCAAGGGTGTGGTTAGAGTGGAGCTTGCAAATAAAAAGGTGGAAACCTATCCTTACCGCAGTCCGCTTTATTCGGTGACGAGTGTGGGCGATACTTTGTATGCGGGAACGATGAACGAAGGCATTGTGGCGTTCGATATGCGGACGGCTGAGTTCCGTAACTATGTAGATGTGGGTTGTTCGGTCATTTCTTCGCTTTCCACCGACGGTAAAGACCTGCTCTATGTGGGCACCGATGGCAACGGTGTGCATATCGTTTCGGTAAGTCAAGGCAAAGTGATAAAGTCTTTCCGTCACGAGACCGGAAACGGGTCGAGCATCCGTTCCAATTCGGTTTATTCGTTGCTGGTAGACCGTGACGGGCTGATGTGGATTGGTTTTTATCAGTTGGGGGTAGACTATACCTTATACAAAAGCGGGTTATTTACTACTTATAAATACCCTCCGGTATTTGATACGCAAGATATGCCCGTCCGTACCATTGCTTTCCACGGTGAGGAGAAGTTGATTGGCTCGCGTGACGGATTGTATTTTATCAATCAAGGCAAGAAGATATTCCAAAGTTTTCACCGCCTTCGTGCCAATATGATTATTTCTAGTTGTTATTTCGAGGGGAAATATTACATCGGGACCTATGGGGGAGGTATGTATGTCTTCAATCCGGAAACGCTGGAGTTGAGTGATTTTGACCCGAATACCCGCAATCCGTTTCTTTCAGGACATATCTTTTGCATTCGTGCCGATGCAGAGGGAAACTTGTGGATAGGCACGTCGGCAGGGCTTTTCCGGTACCGTGGCGGGAAACAGGAGGCTCATTACACCAGTGCCAACTCGAAACTGCCCGAAGGCAACATCTACGAAATCTTCTTCGACTCTTCCCGCAAAGGCTGGATATGTACGGAAAAAGGTCTTTGCATTTGGGACGCTTCTTCCGAAAGCATTAAGTCGGACGTCTTCCCCGAAGGGTTTATTCATAAAGAAAAAGTAAGGGTGGTGTACGAAGATTCCCGGCATAATTTGTATTTTTTGCCCGAAAAGGGAACGTTGTTCGTATCCGACCTTTCCATGAGCCGGTTTAACCGCTATAGCCATGCGTTGCTTCAGGACAAGGCGTTGATGTCTATCATAGAAGATAACGAAGGGTGGTTGTGGCTCACTACGAACAACGGTATTTACCGGTATGACAAAAAGGATGTCGTGATGCCTTATAACCTGACGGACGGTATTCTCAGCCCTATCTTCATCAATTGTTTCCCTGTAAAAGATGAGCAAGGGGTGCTTTGGTTCGGTAATTCAAAAGGCTTGGTTTACTTGGATATCCGTCAAATCAAGGCGTTGCAGAAGCCGCCTTACAAGTTGGCGATATCAGATGTATGGGTAAATGGGAAACCGGTCGCTTCGGAAGTATGGAATACGGGACGACCGGATGAAGTGCGTTTGGATGAGGCGCAAACGAGTTTAACCATCCAATTTTCGGCATTGAATTATACCGACCCTTCCAATATGTTTTATGAATACAAATTAGAAGGGGCGGAAGACGACTGGAATCCGTTGATTGGCAAGTCGTTTGTTTCTTTCTACAATTTGCCTTCGGGTGATTATACGTTCCGGGTGCGGAGCATCGGTTTGCCCGATACCGAAACCGTGCTTGCGCTTCAGATTGGTTCGCCGATAGGAGCGTGGCTCTATACGGTAGTGTGTTTGGGCATATTGATAGTGGGAGGCGGAACCAGTTTTCATCTATGGCGGAAAAGGAAATTGCGTTCTTTGCCTATAGCCGTCCAGCCGGTGCTGGAACATGTCGTGCCGGATGCGGATAATCGGGAAGTGCTTCAAAGTATCATGGACGGTTCGTTGGGGGCTGAGATGCCTTTATTAGCCGACGAGGAGGAAGAAACGAAAGAGGAAAAAGAAAAGTATAAAGCCTCTAAGGTCAGTACGGAAGAGTGCCGCCGGATACAAAAAATGTTGGAAGACGCCATGCGGAAAGCAAAACCTTACCGCAATCCCGACTTGAAGATAGCCGACTTGGCAACGTTGACGGGAGTGACTTCGCATGCGCTTTCTTATTTCTTTAACCAATACTTGAAAAAGAGCTATTACGATTACATCAACGAATACCGGGTGGAAGAGTTCAAACGGCTGGTCGTTGATGAACAATATGCCAAATATACCTTAGAGGCATTGGCGGAAGTGTGCGGCTTCAGTTCGCGTGCCTCTTTCTTCCGTTCCTTTAAGAAGGTGGCGGGCATTACTCCAAATGAATACATCAAGCAGCTCAGCCGATAAGCATTTTTTCCGAAGATAACTGCATGTAAAATACGATTAGTAATCGTATCGCGTGACGATTACTAATCGTACAGCTGAACGATTACTAATCGTACCGGCGTAGCAGTTATATTGCATTTGCAAATACTATTATATTTATTGGGTAGATGAACGGTATTTCTATGTCATCTGTATGCGGTAGGAATCGTCTTTGTTTAGTAAAGATGCGGATAAAGCTGCCCTTAGCGTATCATCCAATTATTTGAGACTCGATGTAACGGCTTTGTAATTCGTTGGTAATAGGAGTGTTACGATTCTTCTTGTCTAACCCTATCCATTGAGATAGCTTGACCCTTAAAAAATTTTTGCTTTTCTTATATCTGCCTTACTTTTGCGGTGTAATCATTAAACCAAAACACTAATGGCATGGAAAACCGTACTGAAAAATCTGACAGGCTAATAGCAGAATATTATGAAGAGCACCGCTCCTCTATATTCTTCTATATCTACCGACGCATCAATGATGAAGGTGATGCGGAAGACCTGGTTCAAGACGCTTTTTTACGATTGTTAGAGTATCGAATGATGATCCGCCGCGACACCTTAAAGTATTTCCTTTTTACGATAGTGCGGAATCTGTTGAACGACTACCTGCGTCGTTATTATAAAAGGCAGGAAATCGATAGGTATTTATATGATATGCTCCCGGTATCGACCGTAGAGCCTGAGAGCCGGATTGTGGCGGACGACCTTCGCCGGATGGAAATCCGAAGGGTGTCCGCGCTTCCGGAACAGAGACGTAAGGTTTATGAGATGAACCGTTTTCAGGGTAAGTCATCAGAAGACATTGCAGAAGAATTGAACCTTTCCCGCCGGACTGTAGAGAACCATTTGTTCATCAGCCGGAAGGAGGTGCGCGAATTTATCCGTCAATGCATCTGATTATGGAGAGAAGTAAACTAATTTGTTAATTAAAAATTTGATTTATGGAGAATGAAATGAGAATCTCCCCAAGGAGAATGTTATTCTCTGCCGTAATGGCATCAGCCCTTGTGGCTGGAAATCCGCTCTCGGCTTTTGCCGGGACGGGAGGTGCGCAGTGGGCGCAGCAGGCGAACACTGTAGAAGGTATTGTGACCGATGCGAACGGTGAACCGATTATCGGTGCCAGCATTGTGATAAAAGGTACGACAAACGGTACGATTACCGACTTGGACGGTAAGTTCAGTTTGCCGAATGCAACGGGTACATTGGTCATTTCTTATATTGGCTACCAGACACAGGAAATCGCCCTGAATGGTCAGAAGCAGTTGAAGGTGGTGATGAAGGAAGACAGTGAGATGTTGGAAGAAGTGGTCGTAGTAGGTTATGGTTCGGTGAAGAAGGAATCGCTGACAGGTTCGGTTACGGTAGTTGATGACAAGGCTTTTGCCGAGAAAGGTAATCTTTCCAGCCCCTTGCAAGCTTTGCAGGGTCAGGTGCCGGGTGTGATGATTACCCGTTCTTCTTCCGCTCCGGGTGATGAAAGTTGGGGTATGAACTTGCGTGGTTCGGTTTCGGTGAACAGCACTGAGCCTTTGATTATCATTGATGGGGTAGCGTCATCGAGCGTGAACGACCTCCGTTTGATTAACCCGAACGATATTGAGTCCATCAACTTCCTGAAAGACGGTTCGGCAGCTATCTATGGTGCGCGTGCCGCGGGAGGTGTCGTATTGATTACGACGAAGAAAGGAAAAGAAGGGAAGACCCGAGTAGAATATAGCGGTTCGGTTACGCTGAAAACCGTGGGATTGATGCCCGAACTGATGAACATCGACCAATGGGCGGACGGTGTGATGACGGCGTTGGAAAATGACGGGAATACTTCGAACAGCTGGTACACGTATGCACAGTTGGCTAAGAAATACAAAGGAACGTACATTGATTTGGAAAACACGGCGAATCCGTTTGGTAACGCGGCGTTTACCGATGTATCTGATTTCGTATTCGATGACACGGTAGATTGGTTGGGTTCTTTATTCGGCAATTCGTTGTCTACCGATCATAACCTGAGTATATCAGGCGGTACCGAGAAAGCTTCTTATCGTTTGTCGTTGGGATATATGTACGACGGCTCTCCGCTTCAGTACGGAAACAACAACAACCAGCGTTACAACTTCCGCCTGAGCAATTCGGTGAAGCTGACCGATAAGTTGAGCTTGGAATCCGTAATCGCTTACAACCGTCAGGAACAGGTTTCGCCGACTGACATCGGTTCGGTATTGACTACTCAGACTCCGATGCCCGGTTTGCCGTTGACTAATATGCAAGGTCAGGCATACGCATGGGGAACGTGGGGTTCGCCGGTAGCCAAGGTAGAGCAAGGCGGCGATAACAAACTTTCTGTATCGTCGTTGAATATCAGCGAGACGTTGAATTATGATATTACCGACTGGTTGTCGGCACATGCCAATGTGGGTTATAACAACAGTACGGCAAACCGTGACGTGGTGAGCAATTCGGTTACTTACTATAATTTTACCGGAACAAAATCGGTGTTGACTACTCCGTCGGCTGATGCTTCCTATTACCGTGCCACTACTGCACAAACCAATTTCTATTCGTTCTCGGCTTACCTAAACGGACACAAGAAGTTCGGCAAACACGATTTGAGCCTGACTCTTGGTGGACAGTACGAGTTCAACGATTATAAGACTTGGGGCGTGAAAGTGGAAAATATTCAAACTGGATTGGATATCGTAAATGGTTCAGGCGATGTGACGCTGAATGGTGCCAATAGCGAGAAAACTGATAAATATCAAAACGCCTTCCTTTCTTTCTACGGCCGTTTCAATTACAATTACGATGATCGTTACTTGTTGGAAGTGAATGGACGTTACGACGGTTCTTCCAAGTTTCAGCCAGCTAACCGTTGGGCAGCTTTCTACGGCGTATCTGCAGGTTGGCGCATCAAGCAAGAAGCCTTTATGGAAGACGTGGATTGGCTAAGCGAATTGAAACTCCGTGCTTCTTACGCCGAGATGGGTAACCAAAGCGGTATCGGAAACTACGACGGTGTGCAGTTATATAACATGAATACGGCGAACGGTGCTTACGTAGGTTCGGGCTTGCTCTCTTATATCGCTACCGATGGTAAGTTGGTATCAACCACTCGTCACTGGGAGCGTATCAAGAATTTCAACTTGGCTGTAGATTTCGGATTCCTCAATGGCAAGCTGACCGGTACGGTGGAAGCTTTCTTGAAGAAGAACGATGATATGTTGGTGGAAATCTCTTATCCGGCTGTATTGGGTGACGATGCGCCTACCACGAATGGCGGTAAGTTCAAAGGCTGGGGTTACGAAGGACAGGCTACTTGGCGTGACCGGATTGGCGACTGGAGCTACTATGTAGGCGGTACGTTTACTTTCGCCCGCAACAAACTGACAGATTTTGGAGGAACAACCGTGCTTCAGTCGGGCTATGTCAAGACCCAACAAGGTTATCCGTTGAATTCCATTTTCGGTTTGCGTTACGGCGGCAAGATTCAGAACGAGGAACAATTAGCGGCTTATCTTGCCAAGTATTACGATACGAATGCCATCGGTATGCCCAGCAACCTGCGTGTAGGTGACAACATGTATTGCGATGAGAACGGCGACGGTGTGCTGGATGAAAAGGACTACATCTATTTGGGTAGCGATTCGCCTGAAATTTCTTATTCGTTCAATGCCGGACTGTCGTGGAAAGGGTTTGACTTGAGTGTGATTTTCCAAGGCGCAGCCAACCGTTTCGTGTACCGCGACATTGACAATACCACCGTGCCTTTCCGTGCTAACTATACCAATACGACCACGGCTTCTATCGGCAATGTGTGGAGTACGGAGAATCCGGATGCGTACTATGCGCCTTATACGAACGATTCGAACATCAACAATTATAACTATCAGGCATCTTCGCTGACGGCTCAAGACGGTCGTTACCTCCGCTTGAAGAATGTGACTTTGGGTTATACCTTCGATGCGAAACTGTTGAAGAAAGCCAAATGCTTGCAGTCAGTCCGTTTGTATGTAACGGGTGCCGACCTGTGGGAAACGACAAAGATTACCGACGGATGGGATCCTGAAGCCAAGCGTGATGCATCTGGTTTGTCGCGTTATCCGTTTACCCGTTCGTTTACGTTCGGAGCCAATGTAACCTTTTAATTAACCGCATAAAGATTGTAGACAATATGAAAAAGAAACATTATATAACCGCAGCCTGCTTTTCGTTGATGAGCTTGTTCACGACTTCGTGTCTGGACTTGCAGCCGCAGGCGCAATTGAACGATAGTTTGGTTTGGACCACAGCTGAAAACTTTCAGTTGTTTTCCAACCAGTTCTATGGCTGGACACGCGACTTCTACTTGTCAGGTACGGCAACATACGGCAACGGATTCAGTGACGGGCCTCACAGCGATTTCCGTTCCGACCTGATGGTCTCTTCTTCTTCCATCAATGTGTATAGCCAGGGTACCAACTCTATACCGAGTACGGATGATAATTACACCAATTTGTATAAACGTATCTATTATACCAATATTTTGTTGAACCGTGCCGAAGGTTTCGGTGATCAAGCGGCGATTGCTGTACCTGTAGGTGAAGCCAAGTTCTTCCGTGCTTACCTTCACTTCGAGTTGGTGCAGATATGGGGCAACGCTGTTCTTTTGACCCAACCGCTTGACATCGATTCGCAAGAACTGTACGGTCCGCGCAATGACCGTGGGGAAGTGATAGACCAAATCATCCTCGACTTGCAGGATGCCGCTGAATTATTGCCGGAGAACGCTTCGGAAGAAGGACGCCTGACGAAAGGTGCGGCACTGGCGATGCTCTCGCGTGTGGCTCTTTACGAAGGGACTTGGCAGAAATTCCATACCAACGGTGCGGACGCTACATCCAATACGGAGCGCAGCACCGAATTGCTGACCATTGCCAAGGATGCAGCCAATCAGGTAATCGCCAGCGGAAACTATTCCTTATTTTATAATGAGGCATTAGGCAATGAAAGCTATCGCTATATGTTCATCTTGGAAGACGGTGTGCAGTGCAATCCTGCCAATCTCTCGAAGAGTGCGAACAACGAATACATCTTGTCGCACCGTCACCGTTATTCAGATCGGTTGAGCACGAACATTACACATGCCATATTGGAAGGCTCTTGTGGATTGACCCGCAAGTTGGCGAATATGTATCTTTGCTCCGACGGGCTTCCCATCGAGAAATCGTCTCAATTTAAGGGATATGCCAATCCTACCGATGAATACCAAAACCGTGATAACCGGATGAGCAATACGTTCTTGGTACACGGAACGAAGTTCTGGGACAACGAATCGGCTACGTCGCGCACTTCTTGGACAGATGCCGATTTGGAAAAGGCACGTACGGCAGATGTACGTAGCGGTACGGGTTACCGTCCTTACAAATACGCGATAGAACGTCAGGCGCAGGATAACTTCGAGTCGATGGACTTCCCCGTTATCCGTTACGCCGAAGTGTTGCTGAACTATGCCGAGGCTGCTTATGAGTTGAACGGAAACATTTCGGATGCCGACCTGGATATGTCGCTGAACTTGGTCCGTCAGCGTGTCAATCCGAATATGCCGAAACTGAGCAACAGCTTGGTTAGCGCCAACGGTCTTTCGATGCGTGAGGAAATCCGCCGCGAGCGTACCGTGGAACTGATTATGGAAGGCTACCGCATTGATGACTTGAAGCGTTGGGCGACCGCCGAAACCGAAATGCCTCAAGACCAGCTTGGCGTACAGATGACCGGTACGTGGTTTGAAACCAATTGGGCTGCCCAGCCGCTTCCGCTGAACGGCGAAGGTTGCATCATCTATTATACAGACCGCACATGGGGCGACCGGAATTATTTGTACCCGTTGCCTTCCGATCAAATGCAGTTAAATCCTGAATTGGGACAGAATCCAGGTTGGGGTAACAATTGATGTATTACACTTTTAAACAAGAACAGATATGAAACACATACTAAAATACAGTTGGGGATGCCTGTTGGCATTGGCTCCCGCATTGATGATGTCTTCTTGCGAAGACGAGGAGACGGTAGGAGACTTGATAGCTGCCGAAATGCCTTCTTCCATCGAATTGGTTTTGCCTGCGGAAATACAGCCGTATGTATATACCGATGAAACTGGTGCGAAGGTTTTGCCGATGCTGAAAGGCGAGACCGTACAGTTGTCGTACGCTTTGCAGCCGGAGAATGTGACTTATCCCGATGTGATATGGAGTTCTACAGACTTGTCTGTGGCAACGGTAGAAGACGGTTTAGTAACCGCAATAGAAGGCAATGGTTCCACTTCGTCCGTCATTCAGGTAGCTCCTGAAGGAGTTTATTCGGGCAGCGGTATCTATGCCAATGTGCGTGTGGTGGTATCAAATACATTAGTACAGGCAGAAGAAATAGCTATAGATGCATCTGCAGACCAACTTTATGCGGGCGAAACTTTGCAGCTGACCGCTACTATTTTGCCGGAGAACGCTACGTATAAGACGGTAAGCTGGGCAAGTTCGAACGAATCAATAGCTACAGTAGATCAAAATGGCTTGGTGACAGGCGTGGTGAATGATGAAATCCACGCTTCGGTGACCATTACTGCGACTTCATTGGACGGTTCACAGGTTTTCGGGACGAAAGAGTTGACCGTTAATCAAATTGTGCAACCGGAAGAGGTGACGATTGACCAAATGTATTCAGTGCCGAACGGTTATTATTGCGCCATAGCGGACGGTTCGTTGAACTTGAATTTCACTACGGTTCCGGCAGATTGTACAGCGTCGTTGATTGAATGGACTTCGAGTGATGAATCCATCGCTACGGTAGAAAATGGTGTGGTTACGTTCAACCAAGACGGAAACTTCGGCGACTTCACCATTACTGCCACTTGTCCTGCAACAGGCCAGTCCTCGTCTATTCAAATGAGTATGCCTGCCGGTTTGGTTCGTGAACTTTTCCATAATGAAGACAACTATACTTGGTATAACGCTTCCCAGTCGGGCAATGGTACACAGTCGTCTCACGTATGGCACGATGGCTATATCACGGTGACCACTTATACGCAGAATGCGACGGCTCAACGAGGTGACTTGAAATGCTGGAGTCCGAAGACCTATCTGCATGCGGGCAATTATCCGATTTTCGCTATCCGCATGGATGATGTGAAAGACAACTATGCTGATGAGGGCGTAACGGCACGAAACATTACTTTGGACGCTTCGGGCGATTGCAATGGTACGAAGTTCAGCGGAGGATTGGATGGAAACAATAATAAGTGGTTGCACGACTACAAGTGTAGTGACGGAAGCCATGTATTCATCTATGACTTGTCGACTCAGAAATGGGCTACTGGAGGAGTCTTGCCGACTAATGCCGTGGCATCCTTCACGACATTCCAATTCAAGTATGCCGACATCAAGACCATTGACCATCAGATAGAATACAATGTATATTGGGTTCAGACCTTCAAAGCCTTGGAAGACGTTGCAACTTATCTTGAATCGGAAGGACTGACTTACGAAGTGATTAAATAATAAACAACTACGATTATGATTAAGAAAATGACATTCATATCCGGTCTCGCACTGCTGTTGGCAGTGCAGACCTCCTGCCGGGAAAACGAATTCGGTACTGTCGACCTGACTATGCCCGAATACGTGTACGAGCCGGTAGAAGGGCAATATACATACAATCATCCGTGTGCGATGTACAGTCAGGCGGATTTCGACCGTGTGAAAGCGATGTTGGATGACGGTAGTGCACCTCAAGCGGTAAAAGACGAGTTCGAGAACTTGAAGAAAAGTTCCTACACCACTCTTCCTTATACGGCGGAACCCCAAGCGGAAATCGTGCGTGGCGATGCTACAGGAACAGCTACGGGAAGCGAGAACTACCGTTATGCGATGGAAGATGCTGCTGCGGCTTACCAAATGGCGTTGCTTTGGAAACTGACTGGGGATAACCGTTATGCCGACAATGCCGTGCAGGTGCTTAACGCTTGGGCAGACGTGTGTAAGCAGATTACTTCAAACGATTCGAACCATAAGTTGGCGGCAGGTGCGCAGGGGTATACGTTTGCCAATGCAGCCGAAATATTACGGACATACGAAGGCTGGGAAGAATCAGACTTCAATGCGTTCAAAACTTGGATGGTGGATGTGTTCGCTTCGTTGAACCGTGACTTCCTCGACAACCACCAAGGTTCGAACAACTGTGCGGAGCACTATTGGTCGAACTGGGACTTAGTGAATATGGCTTCTTACCTCTCTATCGGCATCCTGACCGAGAACGATGACATGGTGGACTATGTAGTGAACTATTTCTACCAAGGTGCGGGCAACGGCTGCATCAAGCGGTTGATTCGTGGGGAGCATACAGATCCTTTGGGTACAGGAGAGGACATCTATCAGAACCAAGAAAGCGGGCGTGACCAAGGACACGCGGAGATGTCGGTGATGGTAACGGCTAACCTTTGCCAAATTGCCTATACGTTCTACCAGTCGAACCCTTCGGTACCGCAACTGGATTTCTTTGCCGCCGAAGACAATGCAGTGATGAAAATGGGCGAATACGTGGCTCTCTCTAACTTGCGCAACGGTACGGATAATAAGAACAGCACGGGAAGCTGGTTGGTGAGCGCTACTCAGATGCCTTTCACTACTTACGAATATTGCATTGATTGCTCTTGCCGTGATAAAAACCACGGTGCGACGCATACACAACTGGCGGACGATTCAGGTCGTGGCAGTGTCCGTCCGGGATGGGAAATCTTGTACAACCATTACGCGAAAATAGTCAATGTAGGAAACGGTTATACGTATGTGAAGCAATTTGCGGACAAGCTTCGTCCCGAAGGAGGTGCCGGAGAACCCGAAAACCGTTACGGAACAAACAGCGGTGCTTTCGACCAGTTGGGTTGGGCTACGCTGATGCTCTATCGTGAGTAATAAAGTTTAGTTAGACCAAGGTAAGCGGGGCTTGTCCGGATGATGGGGATCATTCGTTCAAGCCCCGCTGTTATAAAAAATCAGAAATTATGAGACAGAAAACACGATGGTTGATGTTCGCACTGTTCTTTTTAGGTGCGGCGGTGAGTTGGGCAAACGAAGGAAAGCTCGAAGTATGGAAAGCCCCTAAGGGCGTTTCGTTGAATGATAATTTTACGGTGAAAGTACGCCGTTCAGGGGGAACGTGGAAGAATCTGCCTTCTTATTTGATTAAAGTGGACAAGGTGGAAGGACTCCGGCACGTGCCTCTGCCTTCTTCCATGGCTACATTTGGTTTTGAAGGAAAAGTAGAAGTGAGCGTCACTTACAATAAGGGGGAAATTCGAAAAGCGTGTGTACGTCCTGCGTCAAGAGGGATAGAGACGGTGGTAGAAGGGAATACGTTGACTTTTACGTTGGATAAGCCGGGCAATTTTTCGGTAGAGGTAAACGGAGATATTTTTAATAACCTGCACTTGTTTGCCAATCCTATCGAAACTGATGTGCCGGATAAGAAAGATAAAGATGTGATTTGGTACGGTCCCGGCATACATCGTCCCGATTCGGGCGAAGTGTTCCGCATTCCTTCAGGTAAGACGGTATATGTAGCTGGAGGAGCCGTGATGATGGGGCAACTCCTGATGGATAGCGTTGAGAACGTACGGTTGTTGGGACGGGGCATAGTAGACCATACGGTGAAGATGGGCATACGGATAAGCAATTCAAAGAATATTTATGTGGAAGGATTGTTTGCTACACAATGTGCGACCGGAGGGTCGGAACATGTTACCATCCGCAATGTGAAGTCCATCAGTTATTACGGTTGGGGAGACGGAATGAATATTTTTGCCAGCCGTCATGTATTGTTCGATAATGTATTTTGCCGGAATTCGGATGATTGTACTACGGTCTATGGAACCCGGTTGGGGTTCACGGGAGCCAGTTCAGATATTACGATGCGTCATTCCGTTCTTTGGGCAGATGTGGCACATCCCATTTTTATCGGCATTCATGGCGATACGAAGAATCCCGAGGTGCTCGAAAATCTGACTTATGAGGATATCGACATTCTTGACCATAAAGAGTGCCAGTTGAATTATCAAGGATGTATGGCTATCAATGCGGGCGACAATAACCTGATACGTAACGTGCGTTTTGAAAACATCCGCATAGAGAATTTCAGACAAGGCCAATTAGTGAACCTTCGGATATTCTATAATGAGAAGTATTGTACGGCTCCCGGACGTGGCATTGAAGATGTCCTGTTTAAAGACATTACGTACACAGGTGACCATGCAGAGATTTCCATTATAGAAGGTTACAACGAGGAACGGAAAATCAAGAATATCCGCTTTAAGAATTTGAAGATTAACGGGACGGTGATATCCGATGATATGCCGGGAAAGCCCAAGTGGTATCACACGGGTGATATGGCTCGGATTTATGTGGGGCCTCACGTAGAAGGTGTGGTATTCGAAAGATAGCCGTAGGCAAATACCCGTTTTTAATGAAGGTACCTTCATCTGCCGTCGAAGGTATCTTCATCGCCCTACGAAGGTATCTTCATAAAACCAGGGGTGTTATAGCGATTGATTTTGTACACCTACTTAGTTACTTATGCAAGAAAATCAGTTTCTGTATTTCTGTGTGCTATTTCCTCGCACACCTTCATGTCCGCTCCTTGGAACACCACTTTCAGCAGGTGCAGTGTCGTGCCTTCACACAGTCTTTTTACGATTTTGTCATTGGCATACTTGTGCAGTTGTTCTTCGGCTTCCTTGCTTTTCGCCTCCACTTCAGTTTGGGCTGCAGAGGGCTTCACGTATTTCAGTTCCATGATGTAGCTGCGGGCAATTTCGGGATAGCGTGCCTTGTCGGGCAGCATGAGGAAGTCGCTGAACCCGTAGTTCAATTCTATTTCAGGCTCAACTAAGTAAAGGCTGTTCAGTGCGAGGTATGCCTTGAAGAACCCCTGCAAGTTGTGTTCGCCCAAGATGCTGTCGCGCACGGAATAGTTTTCACGGTATGCCGTGGCGATGTGCGTAATCAGGGGTTCCCATTCCCCGTCAAAAGACATCAGGTCCATTTTGTCTTGCAGCTCAGTTATGTTCATTGGTACACTCCGGTTGAAGTAGTCTCTCATGAAGCTCCAGTACTGTTCTTTTATACAGTTGTTCGGTATGGTCATTTCGATTCTTCTTCCAATGTTCTTTTTCATGGTGAGCAACCCGTAGTAATAGAGTAGGCTGCGGAAATTTTCGTCCTCTGTCACGTATTCGGCAGGGAATGAAGACTTCAGTGTCATCAGTATTGTTCCAGTGGCTGCAATCTCTTCGATGACGCTCATGCGGTTCTCCCGCTTGTTCCCTCGGTCGATGTCGGCGAGCATCTTCAGCTTCTTGTAGTCGGTACGGATGTTCTTGTCCACCATTTCTCTTGGAGGCCGGTTGTATAACACTTGGTGGCGCAGGTAATAAAACACCATGTCGCAGTTGTACAGGCGGTCATCGTCCAGACATTCTTGGGCGAAGCAATAGTTGTTGTACCACGGCTTCATTTCTGCCATCATGGCTTCGATGTCTGCATCGGGATGCAGCTTCCCGTTGTCTTGGTAGTAGTGGAACATGGTCCTTACGTCGCTTTCCGAGAATCCGAGAATATGGTTGAACTCTGGTGCCTGCGAGATGTTCCAGTCGATGTTGTATCCGCTTGAGAGGTCATCTAATGTGACTGGCGATACGCCGATGAGGAATACGCGGCTGAACATGGCTTTGAAAATCTTGAAGTAGTCTCTGTAGAATCCGCTGGCATGAGTCAGGTTTTGGAAGACTTCCTTTCCTCCTTCGCTGAGTATGACGTTGGTGAAGTTGTCATATTCATCGATGATGAGATACAAGGGGTAGCCCATTTCACGTGCTTTCGTGTTGATGGAGTTTAGTTTATAAGCGGCATTTGTCGCGTTCTTGACTTCGTAGAAGAAACTATCATCGTAAAAAGCGTGGTATCGTTCGATAAAGCGGTCCAATACTTTACAGCAGTAATCATTGAATGTCTGTTTTAAGTTTTCTATTCCTCCTGCCCCTACTAAAGAGAAGTCGAAGTAAATCACTTGGAAGGCGTTTTTCAGTGGGGTGGGGTGTTCTTTAATCCACAGCCCGTCAAACAGGGTGTCGAACCGGTCTGCTTTGGCGATGTCGTAGTACGCCTGCATCATGCTTACGAACACGCTTTTGCCGAATCGTCGCGGGCGGATAAGGAACAGGTAGTCGCTCGTTTCCTCCAAAAGCGGTAGATACATGGTCTTGTCCACATAATATCGGTTCTTGTTTCTCACGTCTTCGAAATTCGCTACGCCGTAGGGAATCCCTTTTACTACTTTCGCTTGTTCCATATCCATACAGTTTACAGTTGATTGTAAGGCAAAGATAAGCATTTATTCGTTTCCGGCTGCAACTTTTCTTTATCTTCGTTGGGTAAAAATGTTTTCTTGAACGTATAAACAGGTAAAAAGATTGGAAGATATGAAACGAATAAAGACATTGATAGGTGTCATGTGGCTCCGCAACATATTTAGCTGTAATAGGTACGGCGATTGCAATTTGGCTGAATACGAAATCGGGTAAGAAATGGCTATCGAATTTATAAAGCGGGACGAGAAAGGGATGTCGGGTTGACCGGCATCCTTTTTTTATGTGCGGTTGAGTAAAAGCAGTGGCTTTTCCGTAGATAAAGGAAAACAATGAAGTAACGTATGAAGAAGATTGCAGGAATGATGTTGGCTTGCCTCGCAGGATGGGGCGGCGTGTGTGCCCAGTCGGTTTATCCGGGGCAGTTCGAAGGAAAATTTAAGGTAGAGAATAGTGTGCCGATGGCGGCGGAGTGCTTCGATTTGAGCGATGTGCGTTTGTTGCCCAGCCGTTTCAGGGAGAATATGGAGCGCGATTCGGCTTGGATGGTCTCGATAGAGGTTAATCAGTTGCTCCATAGCTTCCGTACGACGGCGGGAGTCTATGCGGGGCGTGAAGGAGGTTATATGACGGTGAAGAAATTAGGAGGTTGGGAGTCGCTTGATTGCGAGTTGCGTGGGCACATCACGGGACATTTGCTTTCCGCCTATTCATTGATGTATGCCGCTACAGGGAGCGAGGTGTTCCGTCTGAAAGGCGACAGCTTGGTGAACGGGCTGGCAGAAGTGCAGCAGACAAATGGAAACGGATACTTGAGCGCTTACCCCGAAGAACTGATAAACCGGAATATCCGAGGCACGAGTGTATGGGCACCGTGGTACACACTGCATAAAATCTTTTCGGGTCTGATAGACCAATACCTATATGCAGACAACCGGCAAGCGTTGGACGTGGTGAAGCGGATGGGCGACTGGGCATATGCCAAGCTGAAACCGCTTTCCGAGGAGACCCGTCGCAAGATGATACGTAACGAGTTCGGGGGCGTCAATGAGTCGTTTTACAATCTCTATGCCTTGACGGGAGACGAGCGTTACCGTTGGCTTGCCCGCTTCTTTTACCACGATGAGGTCATCGACCCTTTAAAAGAGGGGCGCGATGAACTGGGCACTAAGCACACCAATACGTTCATTCCAAAAGTGCTGGCAGAGGCACGTAATTACGAGTTGGACGGAAGCGAGGAGAGCCGTTCGCTCAGCAAGTTCTTTTGGAATACGATGATAGACCGTCATACTTTCGCGCCCGGATGCAGCAGCGATAAGGAGCATTATTTTGACCCTGCGCAATTCTCAAAACATCTGTCGGGCTATACGGGCGAGACCTGCTGTACGTATAATATGCTGAAGCTAAGCCGTCACTTGTTCTGCTGGGACGCTTCGTCCCGTGTGGCTGACTATTACGAGCGGGCGTTGTACAACCATATTCTTGGACAGCAAGACCCAGCGACGGGAATGGTTGCTTACTTCCTGCCTTTGCTCTCGGGCTCGCACAAGGTGTATAGCACGCCCGACCGCTCGTTCTGGTGCTGTGTGGGGAGCGGTTTTGAGAGCCACGCCAAGTATGCTGAAGGTATTTATTATCATAACGAAGAAGGTGTGTTTGTTAATCTGTTCATCCCTTCTGTGTTACATTGGAGAGAGAAAGGCATTATTCTGCGTCAGGAAACCTGTTTCCCAGAAAGCGAAACCACGTCATTGATTGTTTCCGTGGATAGTCCGACCCGCGCCAAGTTGTTTTTGCGTTACCCGTTGTGGAGCGGAAAGGTTGAAGTGAGGGTGAACGGCAAGCGGATAAGGGTCGGTCAGAAACCTGGCTCATATATTACGCTTGATAGGGAATGGAGAGAGGGCGATTGTGTGGAAGTTACTTATCCGATGCATTTCTCTTTGGAGACTACGCCTGATGACTCGAGCCGCGCGGCGTTACTCTACGGGCCTGTTGTACTGGCGGGCGAACTGGGGACGGAAGGGATGCAGGCTCCTGCCCCTGATTCAGACCCTTTGAAATACAACGATTATTATACTTATAATTATCACATTCCGGAAGGGCTTCCCGTTTCGTTGAAATGGGATGAAAAACATCCGGAAAACAGTGTGAAGCGTATTTCGGACAGTACTTTGCGATTCTGCACGGCGGACGGTGTGACAATTTCGCCGCTCTACGACGTACATCGCCAGCGTTACGTGGTGTATTGGAACGTGGAATTGAAAACTTATTCGGATGAAAAATAATCGTATTTCGATTGAGTGCATTTATCTGTTTGTTCGTATTCCTTAGTAAAAAGACGAAATTTATGAAACATCTTGTAGCTGGAATAATGATGTGCGTGGCAGGCGTTTCACTATGTGCTGCCGTGCCTGAGAAATTAGAAGTGGTGTCGCCCGATGGGACACACCGTTTGGAATGTTACACAGCCCGGACGGCTTCGGGAGTGAATACCTTATGTTATGAAGTGACATATAAAGGTAAGAAGGTGATAAAACAGTCGCGTGTGGGACTGGAACTGGACAATCGTGTATGGGAAAAAGCGTTGGGATTCCGTAAGCTGGAACAGCCAGATTGTTGGATGGATAATTTGGAAGTTGATTCGGTATCTTACGGGAAGCATGATGAGGTGTGGAATCCGTTGTATGGAGAGCGGAGCACCGTGCGTGACTGTTACAATGCAGGTACGTTGTACTTGTCGAAGAAAGACGGTTCGAAGTATCGAATGAACATTGAAGTGCGTGCCTACGATGAAGGCGTGGCGTTCCGTTATTTCTTCCCCGAACATCCGCAGGCTATCTTTCACAAGGTAACGGGCGACCTGACGGAATATACCCTTCCCGAAGGTACCAAGGCTTGGGCAGAAGAATGGGCACAAGCTCCTTTTGATTATGTGGACGTAAATGCGCTCAAACATCCTGTAGAGCGTACTTTGACGTTAGAACTTCCGGATGGGAAATGGATGGCTTTGACGGATGCTGATGTGGATGATTGGTGTCTGACTAAATTTATAGCATCTACGAAGAAGCGGAACACGTTGGAATCGGTGATGTACAGCCCTGTAGATGCCGTGACTTATTTTGCTTCACCGTGGAAAGTGATTATGGTGGCAGATAAGCCGGGTGAATTATTGGAACACAATGACATCATTCAAAACCTGAATCCGCCGTGCGAGATAGCCGACGCTTCGTGGGTGAAGCCCGGTAAGATTATGCGTGAGACCACTTTAACTACAAAAGGGGCGATGGAGACCATCGACTTCTGTGCGGCTCATAAGATACCGTATATGTTGTTCGACTGGCAATGGTATATGCCTTGCACTTCGTTTGACGGCGATGCAACTAAAGTAGTATCGAAACTCAATCTTCCGAAAGTCATTGCATACGGGAAGAAAAAGGGGGTAGGCGTGTGGCTTTATGTTAATCAGCACGCCTTGCAGAAACAGATGCGTGAGCTATTCCCCTTGTTACACGAATGGGGTGTGGTAGGCGTGAAGTCGGGGTTTGTGCAATACGCTTCCCACCGCTGGTCGGTGTGGTTGCACGATATGGTGCGTTATGCTGCTGAGAACAAGCTGATGATTAACATTCATGACGAGTTCCGTCCGTCGGGATTCAGTCGTACATACCCCAATTTGCTGACTCAGGAGGGCATCCACGGCAACGAAGAGTTTCCTGATGCCACACACAACACAATATTGCCTTTTACTCGTATGATTAATGGGGCGGCAGACTATACCATTTGTTATTACGATAAGCGTCTGAAGACCACTCATGCTCATCAATTGGCGGCATCGCTGATATTCTACAGCCCGTTGCAGACTATCTTTTGGTACGACAAGCCTTCGTTCTACGGAAGCGAACCTGAGATAGAATGGTTTGAAGAGTTGCAGACTGTATTCGATGAGAGCAAGGTTATCGACGGAACTCCCGGCAAGAATGTCACGATAGCCCGCCGGAGCGGAGAAGAATGGTTCGTGGGGCTGATAACTAATAACGATGCTTCCACACAGAAAGTAGACCTTTCTTTCTTGGAAGACGGAAAGACTTACGTGGCTCACTTGTACACCGATGGCGGGGAAGAGACTGGTACACGCACGCAAGTGAAATGTAGTAAGTTGTTGCTCACAGGCAAGCAAGCGTTGATGTTTGCCTTGAAGCCGAGTGGGGGAGCTGCTGTACGCTTGGTTCCCGCTTCGGAGAGAGACTTGAAGGAGTATGCTTCTTATCAGGGAGAGACTTTGTAATTAAAAAAACGCAGAGACGCAAAAGCGCAGAGAAATAATTTTATTTAGCGAAGGCGTAGGACGTAAAGCCGGATGCTATTCTCTGTGGTCTTTGCTCTTTTTAAAAATAGAAATTTTGCGATTCTGCGTCTCTGCGTTTGATTATATAAATGCATAAACTATTAAGAAATACGAATATGAAAGCAAGAAATTGGTTGATGGGAGTCGGATTGGCTATGCTTGCGGCTTGTACGGATTCGAACTCTGGTACAACATCCGGGCAATTCGATGTAGACAAGGTTTTGGCATATTGCGATACGCAGGTGCGTCGCACGTTAGATGAACTCTCCCGCGGGGATGGAGGGACGGACTATACGATGATGCCTCGCAACATTCCCGATAGTACATCGCATTGGTATTGTAGCAAGGCAACGAAAGAAGAATGGTGTGCAGGGTTTTGGCCCGGCATTCTATGGTATGATTACGAATATACGAAAGATCCCGTGATAAAGGCGGAAGCCGAAAGGTTTACCGATGCGTTGGAAAGCATTTCACACATCACGCCCGCCTATGATCACGATTTGGGTTTCCTGATGTTTTGCAGTTACGGAAATGGATATCGGTTAACGCATAACGAGGCGTACCGCGAAGTTATTCTCCGTAGTGCCGATGCGCTGGCTGAATTGTTCAACCCTAAGGCTGGAACTATCCTCTCATGGCCTCGTAACGTGGAAATGTTAGGAGGACACAATACCATTATGGATAATATGATAAACCTTGAGATGCTCTTTTGGGCATCGAAAAATGGAGGCGATAAAAAATTATACGATATAGCCGTATCGCATGCGGATACTACAATGAAATACCATTTCCGTCCCGATTATACTTCTTATCACGTAGCGGTGTACGATACGTTGACGGGACATTTCATTAAGGGTATGACGCACCAAGGTTATTCTGACAGTAGTATGTGGGCACGCGGTCAGGCTTGGGCGATATACGGCTATACGGTAGTCTATCGGGAGACGCAAGACCCGAAGTATCTTGACTTTGTGCAGCAGGTGACTGATGTTTACCTGAAGCGTCTCCCCGATGACTATATTCCTTATTGGGATTTCGACGACCCCGCCATCCCTTATGCTCCACGTGATGCATCGGCTGCTTGTGTAGTGGCTTCGGCGTTGCTGGAACTTTCAGGCTATGTGTCTCCTGAAAAAGGAAGCACGTATCGGGAAGCGGCTCTTCGTATGTTGGAAAGCTTGAGTTCGGATAAGTATCAGTGTGGTAAGCAGAAGCCCGCTTTCCTTCTGCACTCTACGGGACATTATCCTAATGGTTCGGAAATAGACGCTTCCATCATTTATGCTGACTATTATTATATAGAAGCATTGCTGAGGCTAAAGCGGGGAATATAGATTGAATTAGTTTATTCATTCCTTTACTATAGAGGGCACAGAGTACATAAAAAATAATTAACACTCTGTGTCCTCTGTGGTCTAAAATTAATTATCTGCGAAAATTCGCATTAATCTGTGTTTCTTAAAAATATGTGTATTCTTTGTTTTTGTTTATAGCCGGAAAAGTTTATCTTTGCTTCTCAAACAAACTAATCTTATTTGTAATATGAAGAAAAAACTTTTATTGGCTGCATTTTTTTGCTCTGCTTTTGCCTTATCATCGTGGGCGGAAAGCCTGAAGCTTTGGTATAAGCAGCCTGCTCAAATTTGGGTGGAGGCTTTGCCGCTGGGGAATTCAACCATGGGTGTGATGGTTTATGGCGGTACTGGAGTGGAACAGCTTCAATTGAATGAAGAGACAATGTGGGGCGGCGGTCCTCATCGGAACGATAATCCGGAAGCATTGCAAGCACTTCCAGAAGTACGGAAACTTATTTTCGAGAACCGGAATATGGAAGCTCAGCAATTGATAGACAAGACATTTTATTCGGGACGGAACGGGATGCCTTATCAAACTATCGGTAGTTTGATGATTGAGCAGCCGGAGCACGAAAAGGTTACCGATTATTATCGGGACTTGGATTTGGAGCGTGCGGTAGCTACTACCCGTTATAAAGTAGACGGAGTGACTTATCAACGTGAAGTATTCGCATCACTTGTGGATAAAGTGATAAGGGTTCGTCTTACGGCAGACCGTCCGGGAATGTTGAGTTTCACGCTTGGTTATCAGACTCCGTTGAAGCAGCATCAGGTAAAATGCAAAGGCAAGACATTGGTACTGACTGGAAACGGTGAAGACCATGAAGGAGTGAAGGGAGTTATCCGTATGGAAACAGCTACGCAGGTAGTTGCAGAAGGTGGAAAAGTGAAAGCCGAAGGAGATAAATTACGTGTGGAGGGTGCTGATGAAGTGACACTTTATATTGCTGCTGCCACTAATTTCCGTTCATACAATGATGTGAGTGGCAATCCGCACCGGAAAGTGCAAGAATTGTTGAAGGCTGCCTTAAAGAGTTCGTATAGTCAGGCTTTGGCAGAGCATGAAGGTTATTATCAAGAACAATTCGGGCGTGTCCGTTTGGATTTGGGCGAAGGAAAAGGCGATGTATGGGAAACCACAGAGCGTGTACGGCGTTTCAATGAAGGACAAGACGTGTCGCTTGCCGCGTTGATGTTCCAATACGGGCGTTATTTACTGATTTCGTCTTCTCAACCAGGAGGTCAAGCCGCTAATTTGCAAGGTATATGGAACGATAATCTGGCTGCTCCATGGGATGGAAAATATACGATAAACATCAATACAGAGATGAATTATTGGCCTGCTGAAGTGACGAATTTGACTGAAACGCATCAGCCGCTTTTCGGGTTAATAAAAGACTTGTCACAAACCGGTCGGGAAACGGCTCGTGTGATGTATGGAGCAAATGGCTGGGTGGCACATCATAATACCGATATTTGGCGTTGTACAGGACCGGTAGATAATGCATATTTTGGTACATGGCCCAATGGTGGGGCATGGTTGACCACACATTTGTGGCAGCATTATCTTTATACGGGAGACACGAATTTCTTGAAGGAAGTTTATCCTGCATTGAAAGGTGCCGCTGATTTTTATTTGTCTTATCTTATTCCGCATCCGCAATACGGTTGGATGGTAGAAGCACCTTCGATGTCGCCCGAACATGGTCCGCAGGGTAAGAATGCTGGTTCTACGATTGTAGCTGGTTGTACGATGGACAATCAAATCGTATTCGATGTGTTGAACAATGCTTTACAAGCTGCTCAGGTGTTGGGTGAATCTTCGGCTTATCAAGATTCATTGCGGCAGATGATAGAAAAGCTTCCTCCAATGCAAATCGGTAAGTATAATCAATTACAAGAGTGGTTGGAGGATGTAGACAATCCCTATGACCAGCATCGTCATATTTCACATGCGTATGGTCTTTTCCCTAGTAATCAGATTTCGCCATACGCGCATCCGTTGCTTTTCCAAGCTATTAAGAACACGATGCTTCAGCGTGGAGATGAAGCTACAGGATGGTCTATCGGGTGGAAAATCAACTTGTGGGCACGTTTGCTTGATGGCAATCACGCTTATAAAATGATTAGTAATTTGTTGAAACTTATTCCTTCCGATGCAGTAGCGAGAGAATATCCCGAAGGACGTACTTATCCCAATTTGTTCGATGCGCATCCGCCTTTTCAGATTGACGGAAACTTCGGTTATACAGCAGGTGTAGCCGAAATGTTGATGCAAAGTTATGACGGAGCAGTCCATTTATTGCCTGCATTGCCCGATGCATGGACGAAAGGAAGTGTATGTGGATTGGTAGCCCGTGGAGGTTTTGTAGTAGATATGAAATGGGATGGTATGCAACTTTCTGAAGCAAAGATTCATTCACGCTTAGGAGGTAATTTGCGGTTGCGTTCTTATATTCCGTTGAAAGGAAAAGGATTGAAACCTGCATCAGGAAAAAATCCCAATCCGCTTTATCAGCAGGCATTGATAAAGGAGCCTTTGGTTTCTAAGGAAATTCGTCCTCAACGTCCGGTTTTGTATCAGATTTATGAATATGATTTAGAAACGGTTGCCGGACACGATTATCAGATAGAACGTTTGTAAAGAATATTCGGAAAAAGGTCTCAGTATTTGGGCAAAACATGAAATGTGAAGCCTGGATACTGAGATCTTTTCTATTTAGCGGAATGGACGGATGATACTGTCTTCGTGATGGAAGGTGATTGTCTTTTCTTTTGTAGAATCGGTTTTTATGCTGGTTACATCTCCTCGTGTCGTGAAATATACGTAGTTCCCTTTATCGTAGAAGCGATATACTTTTACGCCATCATGCTGGAACAAGTATTGGATCGTATAGCTATCATTGTTGTCTGACGGTTCATAACGTAAGGGGATGCCTATGTTACATGAAGAAAAACTCATTATGCAAAAAAGGAGTAGGATAATCTTTGCTGCTATTTTCATCTGAGTGTAAGATTAAGGATGTTTATGAGAAACGCAGACGAACACAGGGCGGCAGAAGCATGGATAAAATGTGTTCTGCTGGAATCTGCGTTCATCTGCGTTTCAGATATAAGTATGTTTTACTTTTTCAGTGCGGCGATGCTTTCTTTCAAAGCGGCAATCTTTGTTTCGGCATCGGCTTGCTTCTTGCGTTCCATTTCGATAACGTTGGCAGGAGCCTTGCTTACGAATTTTTCGTTGCTGAGTTTCTTCAGGACGCTTTGCAGGAATCCTTCCTGATATTTCAAGTCGGCTTCTAATTTCTTCAACTCCTCTTCTACGTCAATCAGGTTGCCTAACGGTACGGCATATTCGGTGGTGCCTACCATGAAAGCGGCTGCTCCTTCGGCTTTTACTGATACCGTGTTGATAGCGGAAAGGTTGCCCATTTTCGTTAAAATCGAGTTGAATGCAGCTACCGGATTCTCGCCTGTCGCTTCCAATGCTAAAGTTTCTTTCTGCGCGATATTCTTTTGCAGACGGATGGTACGGATGCCTCCGATAACCTCTTTCACTTTTTCGAAGTCACGAATCAATGCTTCATCAAAACTTTCCACTTTATCCAATTGTTGCGTCATGATGCTTTCACCCGGTTGGCGGTCGTAGATGTGTTGCCACAATTCTTCGGTGATGAACGGCATGAACGGATGAAGCTGTTTCAGCAAGGCTTCGAAGAACTTCAGGGTCTGTCCGTAAGTGATGCGGTCGATGGGTTGTCCGTATGCAGGTTTCACCATTTCGAGGTACCAGCTTGAGAATTCGTCCCAGAAGAGTTTGTAAACCGCCATTAACGCTTCGCTCAAGCGGTATTTCCCGAAGAGGTCTGCCACTTCGAGGGTAGTCTTAGCTAATACGGCTTCAAACCATTTCGTAGCCAAGCGGGCATATTCGGGTTGTTCGATATCTGCTACTTGCCAGCCTTTCACCAGACGGAAGGCGTTCCATATCTTGTTGTTGAAGTTTCGTCCTTGTTCGCAAAGCGCGTCATCAAATAAAATGTCGTTTCCTGCAGGGGCAGACAACATCATTCCCATACGCACACCGTCGGCACCGTATTGGTCGATGAGTTCCAATGGGTCGGGAGAGTTGCCAAGCGATTTCGACATCTTGCGTCCGATTTTATCGCGCACGATACCGGTGAAGTACACGTTGCGGAACGGCATATCGCCCATGTATTCGTAGCCTGCCATAATCATACGTGCCACCCAGAAGAAGATGATGTCCGGACCAGTTACCAGGTCTGATGTCGGATAGTAGTACTTGATTTCCTCGTTGCCCGGATTGTTGATGCCGTCGAAGAGCGAGATAGGCCACAACCAAGAAGAGAACCAAGTATCGAGGCAATCTTCGTCTTGACGCAGTTCTTCCAATTTCATGTCGGCACGTCCGCTCTTTTGCTTAGCCAGTTCGAGGGCTTCTTCCGGTGTCTCTGCCACTACATATCCGCCTTCGGGCAGGTAATATGCCGGGATGCGGTGTCCCCACCACAATTGGCGGCTGATGCACCAGTCTTTGATGTTTTCCAGCCAGTTGCGGTAGGTATTCTTATATTTAGCCGGATAGAATTTCAATTCATCGTTCATTACCGGAGGCAATGCCATGTCGGCAAAGTGCTGCATCTTCAAGAACCACTGCATGGAAAGTTTCGGCTCGATGGGCACGTTGGTGCGTTCCGAGCATCCTACTTTGTTGGTATAGGCTTCCACTTTCTCCAATAAGCCGGCATCTGCCAAGTCTTTCTCGATTTGTTCGCGCACATCGAAGCGGTCCATGCCTACATACAGTCCTGCGGCTTCGCTGATGGTTCCGTTATCGTTGAAGATATCGATGCTTGGCAAGTTGTGTTTCTCGCCTAACATATAGTCGTTCACATCGTGTGCCGGGGTCACTTTCAGGCATCCCGTACCGAACTCGATGTCTACATAATCGTCTTCGATGACCGGAATCACGCGGTTTACTAACGGAACAATCACTTTCTTACCTTTCAGCCATTGGTTTTTCGGGTCGTTCGGATTGATACACATTGCCGTATCGCCCATGATGGTTTCGGGACGGGTGGTGGCTACTACGGCATAGCGTCCTTCTGCGTCACCTTCTACCTTATATTTTAAATAATATAGTTTGCTATGTTCTTCTTTGTAGATTACTTCTTCATCACTCAATGCCGTGAGAGCTTTCGGGTCCCAGTTCACCATGCGCACGCCACGGTAAATCAATCCTTTGTTATAGAGGTCTACAAATACCTTGATGACACTTTTGCTACGCTTCTCGTCCATGGTGAAGGCAGTGCGGTCCCAGTCGCACGAAGCACCTAATTTGCGGAGTTGCTTCAGGATGATGCCTCCATGTTCATCGGTCCAGTCCCATGCGTGTTTCAGGAATTCGTCGCGGGTCAGGTCTGTCTTCTTGATTCCTTGCCCTGCCAATTTATTTACCACTTTGGCTTCGGTAGCGATAGAAGCATGGTCAGTTCCGGGCACCCAGCAGGCGTTCTTGCCGGTCATGCGTGCACGGCGCACCAAGATGTCTTGTATGGTATTGTTAAGCATGTGTCCCATGTGGAGCACTCCCGTCACGTTAGGGGGAGGAATGACGATGGTGTACGGTTCACGTCCGTCAGGTTTCGAACTGAAGAGTTTGTTGTCCAGCCAATACTGGTACCATTTTCCCTCCACATCAGCGGGATTGTACTTACTTGCTAATTCCATTTTGTATTATGCGTTTTAATGTTTTCGTTATTCTTGTTTTCGAGGTGCAAAGGTAGTAAATTCTTCGGAATATGCATAGAAAATCAACAGATTCACATGGGATGAAAGCATAATCTTAGGCTTTTATCGGAATATGAATCTGCCGGTTTTATTGTTCTTTTTCTTTGTTTTCCGAAATGAGCAGGAGTTTATCCCCTTCTTGAAGTTCGGTTTGTCCGTTAGGGATAATAAATTCATTTCCGCGTTTTACCAGCATCACCAAGGTGCCTTTGGGCAGGTCGATATGAGTCAGGCGGTTGCCTTCCGCCAGCATTTCTTGCGTAAGGGTTAAGTCATTCAGTTGGGTATCAATTTCTTCCGGAAGTTCTACGCCGAACTCATTGCCTTCTTTGGGTTGGGGCATATCCAGCTTCAACCAGCGTGCCATGCTGGAAATGCTCATTCCTTGGATGATAAGCGATAAAAGTGTGATAAAGAACACGATATTGAATAGTTGGTTTGAACCAGGAATTTGTGCAATGACCGGATAAGTGGCGAAAATGATAGGGACGGCTCCTCGAAGCCCTACCCATGAGACGAAGATACGTGCCCGATAAGATAGGTTGCGGAAAGGGAGCAGACATAGGAAAACACTGGCAGGGCGTGCCACTATAATCATGAATATGCCGATGAGCAAGCCTACTCCTGCAATGTCTATCATTTCATGTGGGTTGACCAATAAGCCCAATGCGATGAACATGATAATCTGTACCAGCCAAGTCAGTCCGTCCATAAATGTAAGTATGTCTTTGCGTGAAGTGAGTTTGGCATTTCCTACAATAACTCCTGCTATATAAACCGCCAGATAGCCGTTTCCTTTAAGCAAGTCGGTTGTGGTAAAAGTGATGAATACGATGCTCAGCAGCAATATCGGATAAAGTGAGGTATTGGGAAGGTTGATTTTATTCAGTAGCCATACACCGAATTTCCCGGAAACATAACCAATGATTCCGCCGAAAAAGAATTGGATTAACAAGTCGCGTGCGATAGTGCCTATATTGAGGTCTGTCCCGCTTCCGATGACTTGTATCAAAACAATGGTGAGCATATAAGCCATAGGGTCGTTGCTCCCGCTTTCCAACTCAAGCATGGGACGCAGGTTTTCTTTTAGGTTCATGCGTTGCGAGCGGAGCAGGCTGAATACCGAAGCGGAATCGGTAGACGACATAGTAGCAGCCAGCAGCATTCCGGCTAATAATGTGACGTGGATGTCTGCTTGCGTGTGGCACGAAAGATAATAGATGAACCAGCCGGTCAGCAGGGTAGTTAGCAATACGCCTACGGTAGAAAGCAGGATGCCTTGCGTCAGAATCGGCTTGATTTCGCGGAACCGTGTATCCATTCCTCCTGTAAACAGGATGATGCTTAAGGCGATCATACCGATGAATTGTGCATCTTTTGCACTATGGAACTGGATGCCAAGCCCGTCGCTTCCGAAAAACATGCCCACTAATAGGAAGAGCAATAAAGTCGGGATGCCGAACCTGTATCCGGTTTTGCTGATTAGGATGCTGATGAAAATCAGGATAGAGCCGATAAGAAGGATGTTTTCTGCGGTAATCATACTTGGTAAGTTTTGTTGTGAAAAATAGTTCCCCAAAGATACGAAAAATATATTTTAGATTATACCGTCCGCCTTATTATATGAAGAGATTTTGAATCCTGTCTTTTTGTCATTCGGTATCTGACGGAAAGGCATACGGCTTCATCGCCCGTTGAAGCAGGGGAACAGTTCGCATTGTTGGGGATTTAACAAATTAGGCATATAATTTCGCTACCC
>ENA-OXEE01000196-OXEE01000196.1-human-gut-metagenome-genome-assembly--contig:-NODE-196-length-37005-cov-26.8063_pt1 | contig 37005 bp, 29 predicted proteins | sample MGYA00249824_ERZ652242 | MGnify/ENA primary metagenome ERZ652242 (study PRJEB26925, sample SAMN05826943) | human gut metagenome | biome: ENVO:2100002; feature: ENVO:00000062; material: ENVO:00002003... | reverse complement strand
TCGTCGGCAGCGTCAGATGTGTATAAGAGACAGCCTTAGGTGTGATTTTTTTTTCTATCTTTGCACTGCTAAAAACAAGTGCGTTTATCATTTTTCGTAATCAAAAGCAAGTTAGAAAACACTAATAGTTATATTATATGAATATGAGCATGAAAAAAAACAGAAGTTTTTCTTCTAGCCGGATAGCCCTTATGGCATTGGGTATATCGGTATTGACTGCATGTGGCGGTCAAAGCGGTCAAATGGGTGACAATGAGTTCACGGTAAAAGAGATTACCGCGACTTCCAGTAACCAAGTGACGAAGTATCCGGCGACTATCAAAGGTTTGCAGGATATCGAAATCCGTCCGCAAGTATCAGGATTCATTGTGAAGTTGTGTGTAGACGAAGGCGCAACGGTTCGTAAAGGTCAGGCGTTGTTCCAAATCGACCCGACTCAGTATCAAGCTGCTTTCGATCAAGCTGCTGCCGGAGTGGAATCGGCAAAGGCGAATTTGAAGACTTTGGCCGAAACGGAAGCCAACAAGAAAATGCTGCACGAGCAAAAGATTATCAGTGATTTTGAATATCAGACAGCTGTTAATAACTTGTTGACAGCAAAAGCAAGCCTAGCTCAAGCGGAAGCTTCGTATACAGCTGCTAAGCAGAACTTGGGATTCTGCACGGTGACCAGTCCTTCGGACGGCGTTATCGGTACATTCCCGTATCGTATCGGCGCATTGGTCAGCGCATCCATTGCAGAACCGTTGACCACGGTGTCTCAAATCGGTGATATGTATGTGTATTTTTCTTTGACTGAGAAAGAATTGCTGAACCTGACCAGAGCGGGCGGCACATTGAAAGAACAATTGGAAAAGATGCCGGAAGTGCAGTTGGAATTGGCTGACGGAAGCATCTATGCAGAAAAAGGAAAGATTGATGCCGTGAGTGGTGTTATCGACCAGACTACCGGTTCGGTAAGTATGCGTGCCATTTTCCCGAACAAGCAGAATATTTTGCGAAGCGGAGGTATGGCGAATGTCATCTTCCCTTACACTATGGAAAACGTATTGCTGGTTCCGCAGTCGGCTACGGTAGATATTCAGGACAAGAAGTTCGTGTATGTATTACAACCGGACAGCACCGTGAAATACACGGAAATCCAAATCTCGAATCTGAACGACGGAAAGAATTACATTGTGCTTGATGGTCTGAAGTCGGGCGATAAGATTGCGGTAGAAGGCGTAACCCGTTTGAACGACGGTATGAAGATTACTCCGATTACCCCGGCACAGAAGGAAGCCAAATACCAGCAAGCTTTGAAAGACCAGCGTGAAGGAAATTTGGCTACAGCATTTAATTGATAAACCTGAATCGTTATATATAATTAAGGTATATATAGAATGAGACTAGATAAATTTATTAACCGTCCGGTATTATCAACCGTTATTTCTATCTTGTTGGTAATCTTGGGTATCATCGGACTTGCTACACTGCCTATTACCCAATATCCGGACATCGCGCCTCCTACCGTTTCGGTGAGCGCGACTTATACGGGCGCCAATGCGCAAGCCGTATTGAACTCTGTGATTTCTCCGTTGGAGGACCAGATCAATGGTGTGGAAAACATGATGTACATGCAGTCTACCGCTACTAACAACGGTTCGGCACGTATCACGGTGTACTTTAATCAAGGTACTGACCCGGATATGGCGCAGGTCAACGTACAGAACCGTGTAACTCAGGCACAAGGTCTGTTGCCTGCCGAAGTAACCAAAGTCGGTGTGACTACGATGAAACGTCAGACTTCCATGTTGATGATTTTCTCCGTATATGATAAGGAGGATAAATATAACATTGAGTTCCTCGAAAACTACGCAAGTATCAACTTGATTCCGGAAATCAAGCGTGTAAGCGGTGTGGGTGACGCCAATGTGATGGGTACCGACTACTCTATGCGTATTTGGTTGAAGCCGGACGTGATGGCACAATATAAGTTGGTGCCGAGCGACATTACGGGAGTGTTGGCAGAACAGAACGTGGAAGCCGCTCCGGGACAATTTGGTGAACGCGGTAACCAGTCGTTCCAGTACACCATCCGTTACAAGGGACGTTTGTCGAGCGAAACCGAATTTGGTGACATCGTTATCAAATCGTTGCCGAACGGTGAATTGCTTCGCCTGAAAGATGTAGCTGAGATGGAATTGGGCCGTTTGACTTATAACTTCAACAATACAGTGAACGGTCACAAGGCGGTATCTTGTATTGTCTACCAGATGGCGGGAACCAATGCAACGGAAACCATTGCCAATTTGGAAAAAGTGCTTGCCAACTATGAAAAGAACCTTCCCGAAGGTTTGGGTATCAATATTGCGCAGAGTGCCAACGACTTCTTGTTCGCTTCTATCCATGAGGTAGTCAAGACCTTGATTGAAGCCTTTATCTTGGTGTTCATCGTGGTGTATATCTTCTTGCAGGATATGCGTTCTACGTTGATTCCGGCGATTGCTATCCCGGTAGCGTTGATTGCTACCTTCTTCGCCTTGAAGTTAATCGGTTTTAGTATCAACTTGCTGACCCTGTCCGCAATGGTGCTTGCGATTGCCATAGTGGTCGACGATGCCATAGTCGTCGTCGAGGGTGTCCATGCCAAGTTGGACCAAGGATATAAGTCGACCCGTGAGGCTTCTATCGATGCCATGAGCGAATTGGGTGGCGCTATCGTTTCCATTACCTTGGTGATGATGTCCGTGTTTATCCCGGTAAGTTTCATGAGCGGTACGGCTGGTACGTTCTACCAACAGTTCGGTTTGACCATGGCTATCTCTATCGGTTTCTCGGCTTTGAACGCCTTGACGCTTTCTCCGGCACTGTGTGCCTTGTTCTTGAAGCCGCACAATTCAGAGGCTACGTTGAAAGAACGCATGGGTACAGCCTATAAGGAATCTCGTAAGATTATGGTGGCACGTTATACCGATGCGATTGGCAAGTGGATGAATCCGAAGATTGTCATTCTCTTTACAATAGTTGCCATTTTGGGTATGATTTTCGGTCTGTTCAGTTTCGAAGAACATCCGGTAATCTGCGTGCTGATGATTATCATCGCTATCTTGGCTTTTGCCGGCATGACGACTGATAAGTTTAAGGCTTCGTTCAACAAGTCGTATAATTCGTTGTTGGGCAAGTACAAGAAACGTGTTGTGTTCTTTATCCACAAGCGTTGGCTGTCTATGGGATTGGTTGCCGGTACGATTGCTTTGCTGGTTGTCTTTATGAGCATTACGCCGACCGGTATGATTCCGAATGAAGATACGGGTACCATCATGGGTTCGGTGACTTTGCCTCCCGGTACTTCTCAAGAACGTGCGCGTGAAGTGTTGGCACAGGTGGACAGTCTGATTGCAGCCGAACCAGCTGTTCAGTCACGTACCGTGATTTCCGGATTTAGTTTCATCGGTAGCGGTCAGGGACCTTCTTACGGTTCTATCATTATCAAGCTGAAAGACTGGGAAGAACGAAGTACGCAGCAGAGTTCGGATATTGTGGTCGCCACGTTGTTCATGCGTTCACAGAAACTCTTTAAGGATGCGCAGGTATTGTTCTTCGCTCCTCCGATGATTCCGGGATATTCTATTTCAACCGATATCGAGTTGAACATGCAGGATAAGACCGGTGGTAGTCTGGATCACTTCTTCCAAGTGGTAAATGATTACATTGCCGCTTTGCAGGAACGTCCGGAAATCAATTCGGCTTCTACCAACTTCAACCCGAGCTTCCCGCAATATCAGTTGGATATCGATGCGGCTGCTTGTAAGAAAGCAGGTATCAGCCCGAGCGACATCTTGACCACGATGCAAGGTTACTTCGGCGGTATTTACGCTTCAAACTTCAATAGCTTCGGTAAGATGTACCGTGTCATGATTCAGGCAGAACCCGATGCTACGAAGAATCTTGAATCGTTGAACGGCATCAAGGTACGCAGCAGCGACGGTGAAATGGCACCGATTTCGCAGTTCGTATCGTTGAAGAAGATTTACGGTCCGGATGTCATCAGCCGTTTCAACCTGTATACCTCTATTCAGGTGATGGTTTCTCCGGCTGCCGGTTACTCTTCCGGTCAGGCTTTGCAGGCGATTGCCGAAGTGGCTAACGATAACTTGCCTGCCGGTTTCGGTTACGAGTTGGGAGGTATGGCACGTGAAGAGGCTCAGACTACCAATACAACCGGAATCATCTTCGTACTCTGCTTGGTATTCGTTTACCTGTTGCTGAGTGCGCAGTACGAAAGTTACTTGTTGCCATTGGCTGTGTTGCTCTCTATTCCTTGCGGTCTGTTGGGTAGCTTCTTGTTTGTCAACGGATTCTCGGCATTGGGCAGCATCCCGGCATTGAAGATGGTATTGGGAACTATGTCGAACGACATCTATATGCAGATTGCGTTGATTATGTTGATGGGTCTGTTGGCTAAGAATGCCATCTTGATTGTAGAGTTCGCGCTCGACCGCCGTAAGCAAGGCATGAGTATCTCTTGGGCGGCTGTCCTTGGTGCTTCTGCCCGTCTGCGGCCTATCTTGATGACTTCTTTGGCAATGATTATCGGTTTGCTTCCGTTGATGTTCGCCTTCGGTGTAGGTGCCCACGGTAACCGTACATTGGGTGCTTCTGCTATCGGTGGTATGTTAATCGGTATGATTTTCCAGATTTTCATCGTGCCTATCTTGTTCGTGGTGTTCCAGTGGTTGCAAGAAAAGGTTAAACCGATGGAATGGGATAGCTTGGACGAAAGCGAAGTTGAATCCGAAATTGAACAGTATACTCCTACTAAATAAGATGATAATGAAGAAACAAATAATAGGAATCGTGTGTGTAGCTGCTATGATGAGCAGCTGCCACATCTATAAATCATACGACCGTCCGGAAACGATAGATGCCTCGGGCATCTACCGTGACCCGGTTTCGCCTACGGATACATTGGCTGCGACCGATACAACGAATATGGGAAACCTGCCTTGGCAAGAAGTGTTCCGCGATGCCAAGCTGCAGGCGTTGATTGAAGAAGGATTGGCTAACAATGTGGATATGCAGGCGGCTGCCCTTCGGGTGAAAGAGGCAAAAGTAATGCTTACTGCTGCCAAATTGTCTTATTTGCCTTCTATCAATTTGGCTCCGCAGGGAACTGCAACCAGTATGGACGGAGGAAGTTATGTAAAAGCTTATACGCTTCCGGTTGCAGCCAGTTGGGAACTTGACTTCTTTGGTAAGATTCTAAATACAAAGCGTGGACAGAAAGTGGCTTATCTTCAAAGTCAATATTCTGAACAAGCTGTGCGTTCGCAAATCATCTGTGGCATTGCGAATATGTATTATTCTTTGTTGATGCTCGACCGTCAGGTGGAGATTACCAGTCAGACGGTAGACATCTATAAGGAAAACGTACGCACGATGGAAGCGATGAAGATTGCCGGAATGACTACCGAAGCTGCTGTAGCTCAGATGCGTGCGGCTTATTCTCAAGTACAGGCTTCATTACTTGACCTGCAACGTCAAGTGCGTGAAACAGAGAACTCACTCTGTGTATTGTTGGCGAAAGCTCCTCAACCGATAGATCGTAATACGTTGGATGAGCAGGTGATGCCGGAAGACTTGACAGTGGGCGTTCCTTTGCAATTATTGGAAAACCGTCCGGATGTGAAGATTGCTGAGATGACTTTAGCAAGTGCATATTATACGACCAATCAGGCACGGGCAGCATTCTATCCGGGATTGAACATCACGGGTACTGCAGGTTGGACCAATGGTTCAGGAATTTCGGTTGCTAATCCGGCTGAGTTCATGTTTCAGGCATTGGCTTCGTTGGCACAGCCTATCTTTAATAACGGTAAGTTGGTGGCTAACTTGAAAGTTTCGAAAGCTGAAGAGGAGATTGCTCGTATGAATTACCAGCAGACCATCTTAGAAGCAGGTCAGGAAGTGAGCGACGCGCTTCACCTGTATGATACTCAGAACGAGAAGTTGGGTCACGACCGCAATCAGGTAGATCAATTGGATAAGGCGGTGACTTATACCAAAGCCTTGTTCCAAAGCGGAGACGCTACTTACCTGGAAATCCTGACAGCACAACAGAACTTGTTGAGCGCGCAACTGACTGAAGTTTCTGATAACTTCCAGCGTATGCAGGCTGTCATCAACCTGTATAGTGCATTAGGTGGAGGCAGACAGTAATACTAACCTTAAAATATGAACAACTATGATTAGCCCTTTAGCTTATGTTGACCCGTCTGCAAAGATAGGCAACAATGTAACGGTACATCCGTTCGCCTATATCGACAAGAATGTAGAGATAGGCGATGACAATGAAATCATGCCTTACGCCAGCTTGATGAGCGGTACGCGCATGGGGAACGGAAACAAAGTTTATCAGGGAGCAGTCGTTGCGGCTGTTCCGCAGGACTTTGCTTACAAAGGTGAAGATACCATTGCACGTGTCGGCAATAACAACGTGATTCGTGAGAATGCTGTGATTATCCGTGGTACACACGCCGATCATGAGACTTCTATCGGTGACGGAAATTTCATTATGACAGGTGCACGTTTGTCGCACGATGTGACAGTCGGCAACAAATGCATCATTGGTAATGGCTCGCAAGTGTCAGGTTGCTGTACTATTTATGACTATTCGATTCTGACATCGAATGTATTGATGCAGGGCAATACCCGTTTGGGCAGTTTCTCGGTAGTACAAGGCGGATGCCGTTTCGTGCGTGATATTCCTCCTTATATCGTAGCGGCTCACGAACCGATTGAATTCTATAGCATCAATACGATTGTGCTGGAGCGTTTCGGTTTCTCGGAAACCTTGATTAAGCACATTGCGCAGGCATACCGCATCCTGTATAAGGCGAATACTTCACAACACGATGCGTTAATCCGAATCCGCGAACAGGTTCCGCATAGCAAGGAAATCGATAACATCATTCAGTTTGTGGAATCGTCTAAGTTGGGTATTATCCACTAAACAGAGCGGTTCATCTGATATTGAAAAGAGGGTGTGTCAAAATGAAAGCCTATTTCTATTTTGAGACACCCTCTTTTTCTTATTTCTGGTTATTGGGATTGAATTGCTTGTCATAGCCAAGCAGATACTTTGCCAACACAGGGTCATTGAAGTCGGCTGCAAAAGGATGTCCCGTATCCAAACGGCGGATGGCTTCCTGTTCTTCGTCCGTCAGTTCGAAATCATCAAGGGCAAAATTGCTTCTTATGCGTTCCGGCTTGGTGGATTGAGGAATGACGATGATGCCTTCGTCCATCAGGAATTTCAGGCAGATTTGGGCGATGTCCTTGCCGTGCCTGTCGGCAATCTCTTTCAGCGTTTCATTGCCGAAGAGGTTGTTCATCCCTCTCGCCAACGGACTCCAAGCCATCAGGCGTGTGCCGTACTCCTTCATCAACTCACGCATCTTTACCTGTTGGGAAAAAACGTGCGTCTCCAGTTGTACTACGGCAGGTTTTACTTCCATATTTTCAGCCAAGTCCACGAAACGGGCATCGTAGAAATTGCTCAGTCCGATAGCACGCGCCTTTCCTGCCTTGTATGCCTTTTCCATGGCACGATAAGTTCCGTAGTAATCACCAAATGGCTGGTGGATAAGCAGCAGGTCGATGTAGTCCGTCTTCAGTTTGCGAAGCGACTCGTCGATGCTTCGTGCCGCTTTTTCTTCACCCGCGTTGCTTATCCAAACTTTGGTAGTCAGGAACAATTCCTGTCGTGGAATGCCGCTTTTGCTGACGGCTTCGCCCACGCCTTCTTCATTATAATAAGCCTGTGCCGTATCGATAGAGCGATATCCGGCTTTCAAGGCTTCCGATACATATTGCTCACATTCCGCGGGAGCAATTTGCCATACGCCGTAGCCCATCAGAGGCATTTCGACGTTGTTGTTTAAAGTGATAGTCTTGTTCATAGTTTATAATTTTATTAATCATGAATCTGATGCGTACCTATATACTTTGTCGTTGCCAAGTCCATATCATCGTAAATCGGACTTTTCCCCGTATCCAGTCCGGCGATAGCTTGCATTTCTTGTTCGGTCAGTGTGAAATCAAAAATAGAAAAGTTCTCTATCATCCGTTCCTTGCGTACGGTTTTGGGGATAACCACCACATTGCGTTGGTTCAGCCAGCGGAGGACAACCTGACCGACTGTCCGTCCATGCTTTTCGGCAATGGCTTTCAGTACGGGATTGTTCCAGATGTCGTTCTGCCCTTCGGCAAAAGGTGCCCATGCTTCGTGCTGTATGCCTTCGCATTGCAAGAACTTGTTGGCGGCTTTCTGCTGGAAGAACGGGTGGGTTTCCAACTGATTGACGGCAGGTTTCACTTCGTTGTGCAGGAAAAGGTCTTGCAGGCGTTCATTAGAGAAGCTCGTCACGCCTATAGCGCGGATACGCCCTTCCTTGTAGAGCCGCTCGCAAGCTCTCCACGCCGCATAATAGTTGCCGTAGGGCTTGTGCAGCAGGTAGAGGTCGACATAATCCAGCCCGAGCAACTTTAACGATTTGTCGAAAGCACGCAGGGCATCGTCGTATTCATAGTCCTGCACCCAAAGCTTGGTGGTGACAAATATCTCCTCCCGCTTCAGTCCGCTGCGACGGATGGCATTGCCCACTTGCTCCTCATTGAAATACGAAGCCGCTGTGTCTATCATCCGATAGCCCGTTTCGAGCGCTTCGCTTACAATTCTTTCCGTTTCATCCACCGGAATCTGATAGACGCCGAATCCGATAGCCGGCATCATGACGTCGTTGTTCAATCTTACTTCTTTCATATCCATTGTCTTTTTGTTGATGCTGCAAAATTACATAAACACAGGCGGAAAGGCGTTACATAATGCGTCGGGATATTTTCACGATTCGTGGATTTTCTGGAAGAAACTGTTTGAATTTGTCGGATACCAATATTCCCAAAATCAAATCTTGCCGCTATCTTTGCGGAAGGATTAAATTACATACCATGATGAAAACGGAATACGAGAAATGCTTGGCGGGCGAACCTTTCATTGGGGGAAAAGACCCGAAAATAGTAGAAATGATTTTGCGCATAAGGCGGCTGCTGGCACAGTTCAATGCCACGGATTATGCCGACACGGAGCGCAAGCAAGCCCTGTTGCGCGAGATGTTCGGCAGCATGGGAAAGGGCGTGCATGTGGATATTGATTTCCATTGCGAATACGGAAAGCATATTTTCATAGGCGACAAAGTGATTATCAACATGAACTGCACGTTCGTGGATAACAACCGCATCGACATCGGCAGCAATGTGCTGATTGCTTCCAATGTGCAGATATATACCGCCACCCATTCCACGAAAGTAAACGAACGCATGGTGCAGGACTGGGCAGAAGGCGAGGAAATATGCCGCACCTATGCCTTGCCCGTCAAGATAGAAGACGGCGTGTGGATTGGCGGAGGCGCCATTCTGTTGCCCGGAGTGACGATTGGCAAGAACAGTGTCATCGGAGCAGGCAGCGTAGTGGCCCGTTCCATTCCTGCCAACTGCGTGGCGGTGGGCAATCCTTGCCGTGTAATCAAACAAATAGAAGGCAATGAGTAAGTACAAGCATATCCTGTTCGATATCGACGGCACGTTGATTGATATGTTTTCTTGCTAATATAAATAAAATCCCCTGCAAACCCGTCGCAGCTTGCAGGGGATTTTTCAATACCACTGACAATAAAAAAAACTTGGTCGGCAGGGCTACTGCATTAAACCATATCCAGCGGCGACCGCTTCATCACCAGCGGATAGCGTTCGGGATGTTTGAGGCTCTCGATTTCGAGGTCTACGTCCAATTCAGGCCATTCGATGGCGTTCGGTCCTGCCATGCGCACGTTGAGCGCACTGCTGATGCGGGCATCGCGCAGCCAAGGTACGCGGTTGTATGACACGAAATAATCCTGCCCAAGCACGGACAGCATCATACCCTGCGCATTAATCATCAACACGCTTACCGATGTGGGCGGGGGCAATGTATATCCGTCTTCTTGTCTGAACTTGGGACTCATGGAGTATTGCTTTTATTCTTTTGCGAAAGTAGTAAGAATCTATCAATTATCCAAAAAAGCATTCCAAGGACTTTTATATCACTAAAGTTTGTACCCATTTTACGGGAAATAAAAATCCCCTGCAAACCCGTCATAGCTTGCAGGGGATTTCCCAATACATTATTATATATCTTACTCGGCAGGCTCGTCTTCCTTCTTCGCCCGCGTGGAGCGAGCCTTCGAGATAGCCTTCTGACGCTCAATCATCGCGTTCACGTGGTCGATAAACGTGGCGTATGCCGCATCGCCGTTTATCATCGCCAGCGCGTTCACCGTATCGACCAGCGAACGGTAGGCGGCTTCGGCTGCGGTGCGGGTTTCCTTCACGATGCCCACCTGACGGGCTGCATCGGCTTCCGTGCGCTCGGCGGCTGCGGCAAGGAACGCTTCTTCTTTCGTCTTCAAGTCGGCAATCCATACGTCGAGATTCAACAAAGTGCGCTTGCTCGCATCGAATGCCTCTAAATCTTGTAACAGATTGTGCAATACGCCGCTTTCCTCGGTCTGCGCCAGCGATGTCGGGTCGCCGTACTTGTCGAAGAGCGACTTCACCTCGGCTGCCGCGTTTGCCACTTCGGCTGTCGGGTGGTTGCACATCGCCTTCACGTAGGCATTCGCCCCGCGCCACGAGTCGTCGCGTCCCGCATCGGTCGCGGTCACCGAAACGGTGGCAGGATTTACGGCAGACGCTTTCAATGCAGTGTCGTAGCCGTTGAATTTATCCGTATATGTGTTTACGGAAGTGGTGAGGATAGACGGGGTTTCTTCTTCAGGCAGATTTTCGGTCTCGGCGAGGACGAGTTTCAGATAGCCGAAGCATTCTTCGGTGCGAAGTTGCTTGACGTTTAATGTAACAATCTTTTTCATACGGTAAAAATTTGATTATACGCAAATATAGCGATTTCGGAGCAGCCAGCCAAATCCGGGGACAATAGTTGCAGAAGTTTTTTAACTCCGTCCCCAGCGGGGACAACGCTTACAGAAAATTTTTAATGCTGTCCCCGGCGGGGACGGAGGTTACAGAAGTTTTTTAGCACTGTCCCCGGCGGGGACGATGCTTGCGGAAAATTTTTAGCGTTGTCCCCGCTGGGGACGGCGGTTGTCGGGGCGGATTGGAAGATTTTTTGACGTGGGCAAGAAGTCATTTAGGAGATTTAGGATTAATCTGCATAAGGCAGATATTCATTTGGAACGGGGAGATGAAAACGGCGGCATAAGGCAAGCACATCTCTGATATCATTGTCATCAAAAGCATATCCTGTATGGAAAGCGACTTGTGCCTGCGGAGGGATGCAGGACACTTTCTTCTTGCCGATATAACCCTCCCCGCTGAATGTATCCGCCGGATAAGTTTCTCCTTCAAAGACAATGCAGCCATCTGCGTCATAATTAAACAAATGCAGGTCCACTGTCCGCCTATCCGCATCTGCAAAAACGATATGATTAGGCGTGGAGTAGGCTTCGGTTCGCTCCTTGAATCCCCCTTGGTGCAAGGCATGGATGAAACGCGCCGCCTGTCTTTCCTCCACAAACAGGTCAATGTCTTGATGTTCCCGTGTTTGTTCGCCCAGCAAGGCGTCCACGCCCCATCCGCCGTCGATGAAAACATTTATCTCCAAGCTTTCAGCAAGGTTGATTAAATCAATAGCGTCTTTTTCGGTGATCATATTCGTTATTTTAGAAGTTGTTTGCGAAGATAAAGAAAATCGGGGAGCGGGGCAAGCATCTTCTTATGCTAACGCTCCGTTGGGAAGTTTTATGAGTAGTTTCTATGCCTGTCTCCTGAAAATCTGTTATCTTTGCCGCGTTTTTAGAGTAAAGAACGATGAAAAATAAAGTGACAGCCACGTTTGTTTTCGCTTTGTTGGTGACAGGCGGCTTATTGGCGATGTATTTTCTTCCTACGCTGAAAGTTGACGGGTACACGTTGCGCAAGGTCGATTTGTTGTCCGACCTGCGTCCGGAGCCTGTAGAGGAAGTGTTGTGTGACTCCGATTCGTTGGAGTTGCTTCCCGTGGTCAAGCCGGTGTTTGTAGATACCTGCAAGACCGGCATGGTTTGCATCGAAGATTATTCCGATTCGACTATGCGTGGAATGTCGCATTTCTATGACGCTTTGGCGCAGCGTGCTTCTTCCCGCCGTCCGGTGCGCATCGCCTATTTCGGCGATTCGTTTATCGAGGGGGATATATTGACTGCCGATTTGCGTGCGATGCTTCAGTCGCGTTTCGGCGGATGCGGGGTCGGTTATGTGCCGATAACTTCTCGTATTGCCGGTTTCCGTCCTACGGTGCGGCATGAATTTTCGGGTTGGCAATCGCATTCCGTGACAGATTCTATCGGCTTTAACCGCCGGCTACAGGATTTGTCCAATCATTATTATGTCCCTTCTGCCGGGGCAAAGGTTGCGCTGAAGGGGCAACGAGTGTATGCTTCTCATTTGGAGTCATGCGATGAATCCTCTTTCTTCTTCGTGGCTTCCGATTCTATTTGGTTGTCTGCCGTGACGAATCAAAGCGATACGGTTTCGTATGCATTCCCCGGCAACGATGCCTTGCAGGTGGCTACGGTAAGCGGGAATATCCGGAATGTGGAATGGACGGTTGAGAGATTCGATTCTGCTGCCGTTTGTTATGGCGTGACCATGGATGGAAGCGACGGAGTGGTTGTAGATAATTTCAGTACGCGGGGCAGCAGCGGGCAGCAATTAGGCGGGGTGCCGATGCCGGTATTGAAGGCTTATAACCGCTTGCGGACATACGACTTGATTGTGTTGCAATACGGGCTGAACGTGGCGTCGGAAGGCATCACGAACTACCGTTATTATACATCCGACATGGTGCGGGTCATCAATCACTTGAAGGAGGCTTTTCCTCAAGCTTCCATTCTGCTGGTCAGCATCGGCGACCGCGAGTCGAAGGATGAGGCTGGAAATTTGCGTACGATGCCGGGAGTGAAGAATCTGGTGCGTTACCAACAGGCATTGGCAGCCGAAACACACATCGCTTTTTGGAACCTCTACCATGCCATGGGAGGCGAAGGAAGCATGGTGAAGTTAGTGGAGAGCAAACCTCAAATGGCAAATTACGATTATACCCATATCAATTTCAGAGGAGGAAAACATTTGGCAGGATTGTTATTTGAGTCGTTGGTATACGGAATGGAACAGCATGAGAAACGGAAGGCTTATGAGAATGAATAGGTTACAATATATTCTGACGCTGCTCCTTCTGATAGGGCAATGGGCATACGCGCAAGATACTTTACCCATTCAGCCCAAACCGGACAGGCATTCGGCACCGATTTATTCCAGCGAGGAAATGACCCGGCTGATGGAGTTTATAGCCGTAGACAATCCGATGCCGGAGCAATTCTTGCAGACTACAGATAATGTTTTGATAGACCCGACGGCTTCTTTAGCGTCTTTTTGGACGAAGCTGAAGCGGTTAGACCGTCCGGTACGGATTGTGCATATCGGCGATTCTCATGTGCGTGGGCATGTCTTTCCGTATGTGATGCGCCGTTGTCTGGAAGATGATTTCGGGGCAAAGGCGGTCGAAGACCTTCCGGTGTCTTACCAAACTTCGGGATTGGCGGTAGAGACGGGCAGGGCTGGAGTGGTTTATCATATCTTGGGAGTGAATGGAGCCACTTGTGCTTCGTATTCCACGCCCGAACGTTTGGAAAAGGTGGCAAGTTTGCATCCCGATTTGGTGATTGTTTCTTTCGGCACCAACGAGGCACACGGGCGGCGTTATTCGGCTTCGGAGCATACAGAAGCCCTGAAAACGATACTGTCTGCATTGAAACAAGAATGTCCCGATGCGGCTTTCCTGCTGACTACGCCTCCGGGTGCATACGTAAGGAACGGAAGACGAGGTCCGCGGGTCATCAATCCGAGGACACCTTTGGTGGTAAACAACGAACTGAAGTTTGCCCGTGAGAATGGGATTGCCGTTTGGGATTTATACGATATTGTCGGAGGAAAGAGTCGCGCTTGCCTGAACTGGAATGGTGCAAATCTTTTCCAACGGGATAAAATTCATTTCACGAGAGAAGGATATATATTACAAGGGTTATTGCTTCACGAAGCATTTATAAAGGCATACAACGATTATGTGGCAATTAGATTGGAGTAAGTTGGCTGAGGTGTTGACCTACGACCCTCAGCAACCGATGATATTTAATAGCGGGCTGTTTTTGTTCCTCTTTTTAGGATTTAGCTTGGTTTATGCATTGTTGCAGAAGAAGATGACGGCGCGTTTGCTGTTCGTCACGGCGTTCTCTTATTACTTCTATTATAAGAGCAGCGGCATTTATTTCTTCTTGTTGGGCATCGTGACGGTGAGCGATTTCCTGCTTGCCCGGCAAATGGTGCATACCGTTGCGCATTGGAAACGGAAACTGTTGGTCGTGACCAGCTTGTGCATTAATTTAGGCTTGTTGTGCTACTTCAAGTACACCAATTTCTTTTACGAGATGCTTTGCCCGCTATGGAACGGACATTTCGAAGCGCTCGACATTTTCCTTCCGGTGGGTATTTCCTTCTTCACTTTCCAGTCGTTAAGCTATACGTTGGATGTCTATCGGGGCGACTTGAAACCGTTGTCCAGCCTGTTGGATTATGCTTTCTATGTGTCGTTCTTCCCGCAGTTAGTGGCGGGACCGATTGTCCGTGCCCGTGATTTTGTGCCTCAGATACGTCAGCCTTTGACGGTGACGAACGAGATGTTCGGGCAGGGAATCTTTTTTATCGTGAGCGGCTTGTTCAAGAAAGCGGTCATCTCCGATTACATCAGCATTAACTTCGTGGAACGTATCTTCGATAATCCGGGGCTTTATTCGGGCATTGAAAACTTGTTTGGAGTATATGGTTATGCCTTGCAGATCTATTGTGATTTCTCCGGATATAGCGATATGGCTATCGGGCTTGCTTTGTTGTTAGGTTTCCGTTTCCCAATAAACTTCAATTCGCCTTACAAGTCGGACAGTGTGACCGACTTTTGGCACCGTTGGCATATTTCCCTCTCTACGTGGTTGCGCGACTACCTGTATATCTCGATGGGCGGCAACCGGAAAGGGAAAATCCGTACGTATATCAATTTGATTGTGACGATGCTGTTAGGCGGATTGTGGCACGGAGCATCGTGGAACTTCATCCTTTGGGGCGGATTGCACGGTGCGGCATTGGCTATCCATAAGTTCTTGCGCAGCTTGTTGCATCGTCCGAAGACCTACCGCAGTACGGGCATTAAGAAATTCTTTGCGGTCATCCTGACTTTCCATTTCGTTTGCTTCTGCTGGATATTCTTCCGCAATACGACTTTCGAAGGTTCGCAGACCATGATACGGCAAATCTTCACGTCTTTCCATCCCGAACTGTTCATGCAATTGGTTACGGGATATTGGAAAGTGTTTGCGTTGATGGGCTTGGGTTATGTGCTTCATTGGTTGCCCGATAATTGGCAGGATACGTGTAGCAGGGGAGTGGTACGCCTTCCTTTGGTCGGTCAGGCATTGCTGGTCATTGCTTTGATATTCATTGTGATTCAGGTAAAGAGCAGCGACATCCAGCCTTTCATTTACTTCCAGTTCTAAGTAGATTGTAATCGTGAATGCATGTATTGAGAAAGAGGCTGCTCGCATCAGTCTATGTGGGCAGTCGTGTTTTTAACATTCGGTAGAGGGTGTCTCAAAATGAAAATTGCCTATCAAAAAGTAATGTCATTCATAGCGAAGAATCTCGTGTGCATCAGCTTGTGTATTCGAGAATCTTCACTCCGTTCAGGATGACAAAATGAAAGCTTATTTCTATTTTGATACACCCTCTTTTTTCTTTAGTTTCTTCTGCACTTCGAATTCGTATTTGCCTTGATACCAGCTCCCGTGCCCTTCTTCGACGAGTGTAGCTTCCATATCGGCGATGTTTGTACTGTCCGATTGGAATAGCCCTCCGTTGGCTTCGCCGTCTACGTCATCAAAATAGACTTTCTGCTTGTCGATGCCTACAGTTCCGGTCATTTCATTGGCAAAAGCTCCTCCTTTGTCGGTATAAACCGTATCATCGGCATAAGGGTTAGGGGTGTTGTCCCACGCATTCCGGATAATGACCCGAATGTTTTCGATGGGCTTCCCGTTTTCATCAGTCACTACACCTTTCACTTGAAAATCCCTTGATGGAGATCCGTATTCATCCTCCATATCTTCGCATGAGGTGAATCCCAATGCAATTAGTGCGCCCGAAAGAAGGCGCATCATCAGCTTGTTTGTTTTCATACGCTTGGTTTTATTTTTGGTTCAGTTTATGCAAATGGCAGAACAACAGTTCGCCTTTCTCGTTGCGTAGGTGCATGCCGTTTCCTCTACAGTAGCGGAAGTACTTGCACGAGGCACATTCGCCTGTCCGCATCCATTCACGGTCGCGGTAGGGGTGGAAACGGTTTTCCCATACGTCCATAAAGTCGTCTTGGTAGATGTTGCCCTGATGATAGTCGGCACGGATGCTGGGGCACGATGAAATGGAACCGTCTATCAGTACCGAACCGACGGTGATACCTGCCTGGCAATTGAACAAATGGTCGCGCACATCACCTTCGTAGCTGCCTAAGAATCCTTCGCATCCGTAACTAATATGGATTTCTTTGGCTTGGCGGGTACGTTTGATGAACTCTAACATTCCGCGGAACTCTTCGGGAGAGAGTTGCAGTTCGGCATCGTGTGCTGCTCGTCCTACGGGGAACACGGTGAACAGCCTCCAGCGTTTCAGCCCGATACCGATGAGGTATTGCTTCAGTTCTTCCAGGTAAGCGTAGTTGTGCTTGTTGACGCAAGTCACTACATCGAACACGAATCCGGGCAGGGCAGCTAACATACGGATAGCTGCCGTGGCACGGTCGAAGCTTTGCGGATGCCCGCGCATCCAGTTATGCTCTTTCTTGAACCCGTCCAAGCTGACGGTAGCCGTGTGCATGCCTGCCTGTAGCAGTCTTTCTAACCGTTCGGGAGTGAGATACAATCCGTTGGTTACCATTCCCCAAGGGAATCCTTTTTCGTAGATTGCCCGTCCGCAGTCTTCCAAGTCTTCGCGTACCAAAGGCTCGCCTCCGGTCAGGATGACGAATACTTTGTGCGGGTCGGTATGGGCAGCTATGTTGTCGAGCACCTGCAAGAAGTCTTCTTTCGGCATATCCTGATAGCCGGCTATTTTCTTACAGTCGCTTCCGCAATGGCGGCAGTGCAGGTTGCATCGCAAAGTACATTCCCAAAACAATTGCCTCAGCGGATGCGCCGCTATCAGGTTGTCGGTCAGTTTGCGGTTGATTTCCAGCCCCAACCGTTTCCGTAGTGTGAGTGAATCTTTCATAGATTTCATCGTTTTCTTAGTAAATGCGGAACGGGGCGGAATACTGCATGAATAAGCGGTTTTTATTTGACTTTTTTTATGCTATTTGAACGTCTCGATTTGCCTACTTAATTGCCTTTTCAAACGCAATGCACTTACTTTGCCTTTTGAGTTATTCTTCGCATTTTTATGACATTAACTTGGATTGTTTTCCATGCATACAGCTAGTTCTGCACCTCGGAATACGAGCTTTAGCAGATGGAGTTGTGTACCTTCGCAGAGTCGTATGACAATCTTGTCCTGGCTGTATTTCTTTAACTGTTCATCGGCTTCTTTGCTCTTTTCCTCTATTTCGGCATCCGATGCGGTGGGCTTTACGTATTTCAGTTCCATGATGTAGCTGTGCGCTATATCTGGATAGCGTGCTTTGTCGGGCAACATTAGGAAGTCGCTGTATCCATAGTTCAGTTCGATTTCAGGTTCTACTAAATAAAGTCCGTTCAGGGCAAGGTATGCCTTAAAGAATCCTTGTAGGTTGTGTTCGCCTAAGATGCTGTCGCGCACGGATGAGTTTTCCTTGTATGCCGTGGCGATTCGGGTGAGCAGAGGTTTCCATTCTCCGTCAAAAGACATCAGGTCCATTTGGTCCTGCAGGTAGGCTATGTTCATTGTAACACTCTTATTGAAGAAGTCTCTCATAAAGCTCCAATACTGTTCCTTTATGCAGTTGTTCGGTATGGTCATTTCGATTCTTCTTCCTATATTCTTCTTCATGGTGAGCAGCCCATAATAATAAAGTAGACTTCGAAAGTTGTCATCATCAGTGACGTATTCGGCAGGGAAAGATGTCTTCAGGTTCATCACTATAGACCCCGTAGCGGCTATCTCTTCGATGACGCTCATGCGGTTTTCCCGCTGGTTGCCTCGGTCGATGTCCGCCAGCATTTTCAATTTCTTGTAGTCGGTACGGATGTTCTTGTCCACCATTTCCTTTGGGGAACATTTGTATAAGATTTGATGACGCAAATAATAAAGCACCATGTCGCAATTGTACAAGCGTTCTTGGTTTATGCATTCTTCCGCAAAACAATAGTTGTTATACCATGGCTTCATTTCCGTCAGCATGGCTTCGATATCAGCACCGGGGCGGATGAGGAATAAGTAATTACTAGCTTCTTCCAATAGGGGAAGATACATCGTTTTGTCCACATAGTATAGGTTTTCTTTTCTTACTTGTTCGAAATTCGCTACGCCGTAGGGAATGCCTTTTATATTCGCCTGTTCCATAGTTGAATTGTTTTACAATTGTTCTAAGGACAAAGATACTTTTTACCGTTCAATTTTTGAAGTAAAAAAGGGAATAATTGTTTAAGGAAAACACATTAGGCTTCGTTGTCCGATGAAGCAGGCTTCATCAGCTATCGAAGCAGGCTTCGTAAGGCGATGAAGCCGTATGCGTTTATAAACTTGCCCGTTGGGGGCAAAACTTCTTTGCGCTTGAAAAAGAAAAATACGTCTTGAAAACATAAAAAAACGAATTATTGTGCGTACATTTGCGCACGTAAAACGAAAAATAGGGAATAAAGCAAAGCATGACGAATCAGATAAACATAAACGGAAGGTTGATGGACTTGTCGCAACCGCAGGTTATGGGTATATTGAATGTGACACCCGACTCTTTTTTTGCCGGAAGCCGCAAGCAGAGTGAGGCGAATATTGTGGAACGTGTGCACCAAATCGTAAACGAAGGAGGAAGTATCATTGATATTGGCGCATATTCTTCGCGTCCGAATGCGGCAGATGTCAGTTCTGAGGAAGAAATGCGGCGCTTGCGTTTCGGATTGGATATTATCCGACGGGAAATTCCTGATGCTATCGTATCGGTAGATACTTTCCGGGCAGATGTGGCGCGGATGTGTGCCGAAGAATATGGAGTTGCCCTGATAAACGATATTTCGGCGGGCGATATGGATGCGGATATGTTTTCTGTAGTAGCCCGTTTGGGTATACCTTATATTATTATGCACATGCAGGGGACTCCCCAGACTATGCAGGAGCATCCCCATTATGCAAACGTAGTGAAAGATGTGCTTTTCTATTTTTCGGAGAAGGTGCAACGTTTGCGTGATTTGGGCGTAAAAGACATCATTCTCGACCCAGGCTTCGGGTTTGGAAAGACGTTAGCCCATAATTATGCATTGTTGAACCAGTTAGAGGAATTCAGTGTGTTCGGACTTCCTGTGCTGGTCGGTGTATCGCGCAAATCCATGATTTATAAACTGCTGGGAGGGGGACCGGAAGAAGCCTTGAACGGTACGACAGCCGTTCATGCCATTGCTTTGATGAAAGGTGCCGCTATCTTGCGTGTGCATGATGTAAAAGCCGCTTCGGAAGCGGTGAAAATCGTATCCGCCATGCGCCAGCCTGTTTCTATTAGCCAATAAAAAAACGTTCATAGCCATGCCGTTCAGTTTTACTATACTTACCGTAAAGGATGTCATTGACATCTTGCTTGTCGCTTTCTTGTTATATAAGACCTACAAGTTGATGAAAGCCTCAGGTTCTATCAACGTGTTTACAGGCATCTTGATTTTTATCGTGATTTGGGTCATTGTTTCTCAAGTGTTGCAGATGAGGCTCTTAGGTTCCATTTTCGATAAATTGGTAAGCGTGGGAGTCATAGCCCTTATCGTATTGTTTCAAGATGAAATCAGGCATTTTCTTCTTTCGTTGGGTTCGCGCCATCGGACCAGCAGCCTGTTCCGTTTCTTTAAAGGAGGGCAGAAAGGCGAACGGGGAAAAGAAGACATTATGCCTATCGTTATGGCGTGCCTGAATATGAGCAAAGGGAAAGTGGGGGCATTAATAGTCATGGAACGTGACTTCCCGTTGGATGACATTGCCCGGACTGGCGATATCATTGATGCCAGTATCAACCAACGCCTGATAGAGAATATCTTCTTCAAAAACAGTCCTTTACACGACGGGGCAATGATTATCAGCCATAAACGTATCAAGGCGGCTGGCTGTATTTTGCCGGTATCCCATAATCTGAATATCCCGAAAGAGTTGGGATTGAGGCATCGCGCCGCTTTAGGCATTTCGCAAGAAACGGACGCGATGGCTATCATTGTCTCGGAAGAGACCGGGGGAATTTCCATAGCCTATCAAGGAGAATTCCATTTGCGCCTGACTCCCGAAGAACTGGAACGCATGTTGACGGAAACCAGCATCGGAGATTAAGAGGTGACGGATTTATTCAGATTGTGGGACAAACTGACGGATGACTTTGATAAAATCTTTTCCGTACCGTTTTTTCTTATATTCGCCGATGCCGCTGATTTCGCCAAATGCCTCGATGGTGACGGGCTTGGAAGACGCGAGCAGGTGAAGCACTTTGTCAGACAAAACGATATAGGCAGGAATCGCTTGCTGGTCGGCGAGTTTTTTCCGGAGTACCCGTAACGCTTCGAACAATTGGTCGTTTTCGTTTTCAAATACCATTGGTAATGCTTGAGCTTGAGGTTCAGCCCTTTTCTTTTTCTGTTTGTTTTTGGCTTCATACGCTTCCCGCTTGATAACCACCAGTTGGGCTTGTTCGTGTCCGAATAGTACTTTTTTCCCGGCTTCCGTGATTTTCAAATGGTTCTTTTCGTTATAAGCCACTTCGAAGTAACCCAAATTCAGCATTTGCAGTAAGTAATCTTGCCAGTCGCGTGCCGGGATGTCTCGTCCCACGCCGTATGTCTTCAGTTTGTCATATCCTCGCTCGATAATATCTGCACTGGCTGCCCCTTTTAATATATCAATTAAGGTGCTGGTTCCTATCTGCTGGTCGGTGCGGGCTATGGCGCTTAATGCTTTTTGAACCAAGATAGTGCCGTTGAAACGTTGGGGAGGGTTACGGCATACATCACAATTGCCGCAATCATGCTCCATGCTCTCACCGAAATAGTTCAATAAGATGCGTCTTCGGCAAATATCGGCTTCGGCATATTGCTGCATGCGTTTCAGTTTTTCCATATTCAGCTCTTGCTGGCCGCTTTCATTGGCAAAACGGGACAATAATACAATATCGGCAAACGAATAGAACAGCAAGGTGTCGCTGGGCAAGCCGTCTCTGCCGGCTCGTCCGATTTCCTGATAAAAGCTTTCGATGCTTTTGGGAAGGTTATAATGGATGACCCAACGGACATTTGATTTGTCGATACCCATTCCGAAAGCAATTGTGGCGCAAACCACTTGTACACGGTCATTGATGAAGTCTTCTTGTGCTGCATCGCGGGCAGCTGTGCTGAGTCCGGCATGATAGACCGCTGTAGATATGCCGTGTTCTTCCAGCATATCAGCCACTTTTTCGGTCGTGTTCCGGCTCATGCAATAGATGATGCCGCTTTCTCCCGCACGGCGGTTGATAAATTCAAGAATCGTACGGTTTTTCTCTTTTTGCTGATAACCGCGTTTTACGTCAAGGCTGAGGTTGGGACGGTCAAAAGATGAAATGAAAACTTGCGGGTCACGCATGGATAATTGCTTCAGTATATCCTGGCGGGTAATTTTGTCGGCAGTAGCGGTCAGGGCTACAATGGGCACTTGAGGGAATTGTTCCCGAAGGATATTTAGGCGCGTGTATTCGGGACGGAAGTCGTGTCCCCATTGGGAAATACAATGAGCTTCATCGATGGCGAACAAAGAAATACGGATATCCTTCAATAGAAAATTGATTTCGTTCAATAAGCGTTCGGGAGAAATATACAATAGTTTGACCCTTCCCTGACGGCATTCGAAACGGATGGCAGCATCGGCGGTTTCGTCATTCGTGCTGTTTAATGCACGGGCAATGATTCCGTTGTCTTGCAAGGCTTCTACTTGGTCTTTCATTAAGGAAATCAAGGGAGAGACAACGATAGCAGTCCCTTCCGTCATTAAAGCTGGGATTTGGTAACAAAGAGATTTGCCTCCTCCGGTAGGCATCAATACCAATGTGTCCTTTTTCTGAAGGATGCAGGTAATAATCTCTTTTTGCAGAGGACGGAAACTGGTGTATCCGAAATAGGATTTAAGTATTTTGTACATAAGTGCGTTCATTTATCGGGCACAAAGATAATAAAAATAGAAATTATTGCTAAAAAATAGTGTATTGTGAAAAATAAGCCAAGGATTTATTGTAGAATAGAAAAAAACTTGCGATTTTTGTATAAATATAACTATTCAATAAAAAACAGAGACAGATGGGAGAAACAACAAAAAAAGAATTGGAGCATATTGTAACTTCCGAGAGGAAACCTTATAATATGCATGAACGTAAAATAAAAGAAGCTGCTTACCGTGACATGATTCGCGCAGAACTGGCAGATGAATTATATGATAAGATTCTAGAGATCTTGGTATTGCACAAAAAATACAAAGATCCGGAATATTCAGCTAAAAATTTGGCGAAAGAGTTGAAAACAAATACACGTTATTTGTCGGCAGTGATTAATTCCCGTTTTGGAATGAATTATTCGTGTCTGGTAAATGAATATCGTATTAAAGATGCGATGCATTTATTGGTTGACAAACGGTATGCCGACAAGAATGTGGAAGAAATCAGTGCCATGGTTGGATTTTCAAACCGCCAGTCGTTTTATGCTGCTTTTTATAAGAATGTCGGGGAAACTCCGAATGGTTACCGGAAACGGAAACTTGTAAATTCAAAAATTTAGAAGCTCAACATGGAAGAAACATTTCATTATACGGTAGAGCAGTTTGCAGACTTGCAGATATTGCGTTACCGTGTACCGGGGTTTGAACAATTGTCCTTGAGACAGAAGATGCTGGTATACTACCTTTCGCAGGCAGCATTGGAAGGCAGGGACATATTGTTTGACCAAAATGGGAAATACAACTTACAAATCAGAAAACTGCTGGAAGCCATTTACATACATTGTCAAGGAGACCGGACAACAGCAGATTTTCAACAGTTTGAAGTCTACCTGAAACGGGTATGGTTTTCAAACGGCATTCATCATCATTATGCTTGCGATAAGTTTGTTCCCGGATTTTCGGCAGAATACCTTACGGATTTGATTGCATCGGTTGAGGTGGCGGTGTTGCCTTTGGGTAAAGGAGAAACAGTACAGGACATGTGCGATAAGCTTTTTCCCGTGATTTTCGATCCGGAAGTCATGCCGAAACGAGTAAATCAGGTAGATGGGGAAGATTTGGTATTGACTTCGGCTGCAAATTATTACGAAGGGGTGACGCAAGAGGAGGCAGAGGCGTTTTATGCTGCTCAAAAGGCAAAAGGGAGTCAGACAGAGCCGGTTATGTATGGAATGAACAGCCGTTTGGTAAAAGAAAACGGACAGATTCAGGAACAAGTGTGGAAATTGGGAGGCATGTATTCGGCAGCCCTTGAAAAGATTGTTGATTGGTTAGAGAAAGCCAAGGCAATCGCTGAAAACGAAACCCAGCATGAAGTCATCCGTCTCTTGATAGATTTTTATCGTACGGGTGATTTGCACACGTTTGATGCTTATTCCATTGCGTGGTTGAAAGATACGGCATCGCATATCGATTTCGTAAACGGATTTATTGAAAGTTATGGTGATCCGTTGGGAATGAAAGCTAGTTGGGAATCGATAGTAGACTTTAAAGATACTGAAGCTACACGTCGGACTGAAATTATCAGTAGTCAGGCACAATGGTTTGAAGACCATTCGCCGGTAGATGTACGTTTTAAGAAGGAGACGGTAAAAGGCGTATCGGCGAAAGTCATAACAGCGGCTATTCTTGCAGGTGATTTATATCCTTCAACGGCAATTGGCATTAATTTGCCGAACTCAAATTGGATACGGAGTGTACATGGTTCGAAATCAGTGACAATTGGAAATCTGACTGAAGCCTATAATTGTGCCGCACGTGGCAACGGATTTCGGGAAGAATTTGTATATAGTGAAGAAGAACTTAAGCTATTGGATACTTATGCGGATATAACCGATGATTTGCATACAGACTTGCACGAATGCTTGGGGCACGGGTCTGGCAAATTACTTCCGGGGGTAGATGCAGATGCCTTGAAAGCATACGGCTCGACTATTGAAGAAGCTCGTGCCGACCTGTTCGGATTGTATTATCTTGCTGACGCTAAATTGGTGGAATTAGGATTGGTTCCCGATGCCGAAGCTTATAAAGCCGAATATTATTCGTATATGATGAACGGGTTGATGACTCAATTGGTACGGATAGAGCCTGGGCGTACAGTGGAAGAAGCTCACATGCGGAACCGCCAGTTGATTGCCCGCTGGGCATTGGAACAAGGACGGGAAGCAAATGTGGTGGAAATGGTAGTACGTGAAGGGAAAAACTACGTGCGGGTCAATGATTACATGCAGCTCCGTGTCTTGTTCGGGAAATTATTGGCAGAAGTGCAACGCATCAAAAGCGAAGGGGATTATGAAGCAGCACGCCGTTTGGTGGAAGACTATGGCGTACAGGTAGACCCGGAATTGCATGTCGAAGTGTTGCAACGCTACGAACGTCTTCATCTGGCTCCCTATAAAGGCTTTGTTAATCCGGTTTATACGCTGCAAACCGATGCGGAAGGCAATGTGACCGATGTGCAAGTGTCTTATACCGAAGGTTATGCCGAACAGATGTTACGCTATAGCCGTGAATATTCGAATTTATAATAGAGGTATGGATTTACATGAAATATTGAAAGAAATCAAGTCAAAGTTCCGTTTGTATATGAATGGACCCGTATCGCAGAGTATGCGAGAAAAAGGGATGGACTATAAAATCAATTTCGGCATTGAATATCCTCGCATAAAAGAGATAGCGGCAGGATATGCAGCCAATCATGAATTAGCTCAAGCATTATGGAAAGAAAATATCCGTGAATGTAAGATTATGGCAGGCTTGCTTCAACCGGTAGAGACGTTCTATCCTGAAATTGCAGAGATATGGATAGAGGATATGCGGTATCCGGAATTGGCTGAATATACTGTAATGAATCTTTTTCAACGCCTTCCGTACGCTTCAGACGTTGTTTTTCAATGGATTGCCGATGAACGTGAATACTTCCAGTTGTGCGGTTTCCTGCTCATGGCACGTCTGTTGGGTAAAGGCTTGGTTCTGAACGAACGTGCTGAAGCTGAATTTTTAGACCAAGCGTTGACTTCGATTGAAAGTGAGTATTTTACAGTGCGTAAAGCTGCTGCATTGGCATTGCGTAAGTATGCAGGGCAATCGGAGCAGCACCGTAAAGGGCTTAGAAGACAATTGGCACACTATTTGAAATCGGAGAATCCCGAAGTGCGTTTGCTGGCTTTGGAAATTGAGAATTAAAATTTCCAAAGAATCCTTTTCAGAATTACGTAAAAAAGATTAACTTTGACCCCAAATGACTGACTGAATGGAAGAGAATATCAGAGAAAAAGTAAAACAGATTCTGACAGATTATCTGCAGAAGAACGGACATCGAAAGACGCCCGAACGCTATGCTATACTCGATACTATCTATTCCATTAAGGGACATTTTGACATTGATATGTTATATTCGTATATGGCTGAAAAGGAAAAATTCCGGGTCAGCCGTGCGACATTGTATAATACGATTATCTTGTTGATTGATGCAGGGCTGGTGATTAAACATCAGTTTGGTAACACTTCTCAATATGAGCGTTCGTACAACAATGAGACGCATCATCATATAATTTGTACTTCGTGTGGAAAAGTGTCCGAGTTTGAAGACGAGAATCTGAAACAGGCTATTGTGGATACGAAGGTAAAAGGTTTTCATGTATTGCATTATTCCTTATATATATATGGATTGTGTAATAAATGCATGGCAGCCAAACGTAGAAAGAATTCAAAAACTTAAAAACTTAAATATATGAAAGTAGATGTATTGTTAGGTTTGCAATGGGGCGATGAAGGAAAAGGGAAGGTCGTAGATGTACTGACCCCGCGTTATGATGTGGTTGCTCGTTTCCAAGGAGGGCCTAATGCCGGTCATACACTGGAATTTGAAGGTCAGAAATATGTACTCCGTTCGATTCCTTCGGGAATATTCCAAGGAGATAAAGTCAATATTATCGGAAACGGCGTGGTGCTTGACCCGGCTTTGTTCAAGGCTGAAGCTGAAGCACTCGAAGCAAGCGGACATCCGTTGAAAGAACGTTTGCACATCTCAAAGAAAGCACATCTTATCCTGCCTACTCACCGCGTATTGGATGCGGCATACGAAGCTGCTAAAGGCGATTCGAAAGTAGGGACTACCGGGAAAGGTATCGGACCGACTTATACAGATAAAGTAAGTCGTAATGGATTGCGTGTAGGGGATATTTTGCATAACTTTGATGAGAAATATGCTGCTGCTAAAGCACGTCATGAGAAGATTCTGAAGAGTCTGAATTATGAATATGATATAACTGAAGTAGAGAAACAATGGTTGGAAGGTATTGAATATTTACGTCAATTCCATTTGGTAGACAGTGAACATGAGATAAACCGTCTCTTGAATGAAGGTAAGAGCGTATTGTGCGAAGGCGCACAAGGCACGATGCTTGATGTTGATTTCGGTTCATATCCATTTGTCACTTCTTCTAATACCATTTGTGCAGGTGCTTGTACCGGTTTAGGCTTAGGACCGAATAAGATTGGTGAAGTATATGGTATCATGAAAGCCTATTGCACCCGTGTAGGTGCAGGACCGTTCCCTACTGAATTGTTTGATGAAACCGGCAAGACCATCCGTGACTTGGGGCATGAATACGGAGCCGTAACCGGACGCGAACGCCGTTGCGGATGGGTGGACTTGGTAGCGTTGCGCTATGCGATTATGGTGAACGGCGTTACTCAGCTTATCCTGATGAAGAGCGATGTGCTCGACGGATTCCCTACGGTAAAAGCATGTGTAGCTTATAAGGTAAACGGTGAAGAAACCAGTGATTTCCCGTTTGATATTACAGAAGGTGTAGAACCTGTTTATGTGGAAATGCCAGGTTGGCAAACCGATATGACGAAGATGACCAGTGAAGACGAATTCCCTGAAGAGTTCAATGCATACATCTCGTTCTTGGAAGAACAACTCGGAACACCGATTAAGATTGTATCGGTAGGGCCCGACCGTGCACAGACTATTGAACGTTACACCGAATAATGATTTGAAAGCAAACGCAGAGACGCAGAAACGCAAAGTTTTTTATTTTTTTGAGGAGGCAAAGGTCGCAGGTTTTTTTATTCTCTGTGAGCTTTGCCTTTTCTAAATTTATTCTTTGCGCTTTTGCGTCTCTGCGTTTATTTTCTGGTTTTATGCGCAAAATACTAAAAATAAATGCTACCTTTGCCTGCATTTTGTAAAGTAAAGACGAATATATGATTTCTGTAGAAAGTTTGAAGGTGGAGTTTGGTGTGACTCCGTTATTCGAAAATGTTTCATTTGTCATCAATAAGAAAGACCGTATAGCCTTGGTCGGCAAGAATGGTGCAGGAAAATCTACGATGCTGAAGATTCTTGCCGGGCTTCAACATCCTACAGCAGGAGTTGTTGCTGTTCAACGGGGAATAACCATTGGATATTTGCCTCAGGTTATGATATTAAGCGACACACGTACGGTAAGGGCTGAGGCTGAAATGGCGTTTGAACATATTTTCGAGATGCAAGACCGGTTAGCGAAAATGAATCAAGAACTTGCTGACCGTACAGATTATGATTCGGAAAGCTATCATGAATTGATAGACCGTTTTACGCATGAAAATGAACGCTTTTTGATGATGGGAGGCACAAATTATAAAGCGGAAATCGAGCGTACTTTAGTGGGGTTAGGTTTCAATCGTTCTGATTTTGACCGCCCTACAAGTGAGTTTAGCGGAGGCTGGCGTATGCGTATCGAGTTGGCAAAACTTTTGTTGCGTCATCCGGATGTCTTGCTTTTAGATGAGCCTACCAATCATCTGGATATTGAGAGTATTCAATGGTTGGAGAATTTCTTGAAAATGGAACCGGGAGCCGTTGTGCTAGTGAGTCACGACCGGGCTTTTATTAATAATGTAACCAATCGTACTATTGAAATCTCTTGCGGACATATCTACGATTACAAAGTGCCTTACGACCAGTTTGTCGTACTTCGGAAAGAACGCCGGGAACAGCAACTCCGTGCTTACGAAAACCAGCAGAAAGAAATAAAAGACACCGAAGAATTTATCGAACGCTTTCGCTATAAAGCCACTAAAGCCGTACAGGTGCAAAGCCGTATCAAACAATTGGAAAAGATTGTCCCTATCGAAATTGATGAGGAAGACACTTCTGCCTTGCGCTTGAAATTTCCTCCTGCCATTCGTTCGGGTAATTATCCGGTAATATGTGAGAATTTGAAAAAAGCGTATGGGGACCATGTCGTATTTCACGATGTAAATCTGACGATTCATCGAGGAGAGAAAGTGGCGTTTGTCGGAAAGAATGGCGAAGGAAAGTCAACGTTAGTGAAATGCATTATGGATGAAATTCCTTTTGAGGGGAAATTGACTATTGGGCATAATGTGCAAATAGGGTATTTTGCACAAAATCAGGCACAATTGTTGGATGAGAATCTGACAGTATTTGATACGATTGACCAAGTAGCCAAAGGGGATATCCGGTTGAAGATACGTGATATTTTAGGGGCATTCATGTTTGGAGGCGAGGCTTCTGACAAGAAGGTAAAAGTGCTTTCGGGAGGTGAAAGGAGCCGGTTGGCAATGATAAAGCTCCTGCTTGAACCGGTGAACTTACTTATATTGGACGAGCCTACCAACCATTTGGATATGCGTTCGAAAGATGTATTGAAAGACGCTATCCGTGAATTTGACGGTACAGCGATTGTTGTTTCTCATGACCGCGAGTTCCTTGATGGTTTAGTGACTAAAGTGTATGAGTTTGGAGGTGGTTTGGTGAAAGAACATATTGGGGGTATTTACGATTTCCTTCAAAAGAAAAATATGGAAAATTTGAATGAGTTGCAACTTTCTTCATCGTTTTCCAAGCCGAAGGAAAAAGAAGAAAAAGAACCTGTAAGCGAAGGTAAACTTTCGTATGAAGCTCAAAAAGAGTTGAACCGCAAAATCCGTAAGTTGGAGAAACAGATTGAGAGTTTGGAAAACTCTATCGGTGATATGGAGGAACAAGTTGCTCAATTGGAAGCCAGAATGGCAACTCCTGAAGGAGCTTCTGATATGAAACTCTATGAAGCTCATCAGGTCTTGAAAAAGCAGATAGCTGAAGCTGAAACCGAATGGGAAAATCTTTCGCTTGAACATGAAGAATTGAGAATGAAGAATTAAGTTTTAATTAATAACAATATGAAAACAAAACATTATGTAGCTGTAGCTGCTTTTGCTACACTGGCAATGGCAGGCTGCACCGGACAAAAGAATGCCACGAACACTTCGGGCATTGATTTGGCGAATATGGACACTACCGTATCCGCAGGTACTGATTTCTTCCGCTATGCATGTGGAGGTTGGAATGACGCACATCCTTTGACTGCCGAATATTCACGTTTCGGCACATTCGATGAACTGGCTGAGAACAATCAAAAACAATTGCGTGAGTTAATCGAAGGATTAGCAGCACAGCAAAATGAAGCGGGAACTACTGCTCAGAAAGTAGGTGATTTGTACAAATTGGCAATGGATAGCGTAGCTCTCAATGAACAAGGTGTAACTCCTATCAAACCGATGTTGGATAAAATTGCCGCATTGACTGATAAAGCCCAAATTATCCCGACTTCTGCAGAATTGATGCGTACGCAGGGCATCGGCACTTATTTCAGTTGTTATGTATATGCCGATCCGAAGAATAGTTCACTCAATATATTCCAAATGAGCCAAGGCGGAATCAATTTGGGTGAAAAGACGTATTATCTTGATACCGATAGCATCACTGAAAATATTCGTAACGAATATAAGAAATACATCGGCAAATTGTTTACGCTTGCCGGATTCTCGGAAGCTGATGCTCAGCAAAAGGTAGCAGATGTAATGGAAATCGAAACCGCTATTGCCAAGGTATCGAAAAGTGCGACTGAACGCCGTGACCCTGAAGCTAACTATCATAAAATGTCTTACGATGAATTGAAGAAGCAAATCAAAGGTATCGACTGGGACGCATACATGAAAGCTTTGGGCATCGAAGCTCCTGCCGAACTGAATGTGGAACAAATCGAACCGATTCAAGAAGTTGGAAAATTGATTTCGACTCTTCCGCTTTCTAAACATATCTCTTACCTGCAATATAATTTGCTTGATGCAGCTGCATCTTGTTTGAGCGATGATTTCGTAGCTGCCCGCTTCGATTTCTACGGTAAGGTGATGTCGGGACGCCAAGTGAACCAACCGCGCTGGAAACGTGCTGTAAACTCGGTAAACGGCGTTTTAGGAGAACTGGTCGGACAGATGTATGTAGAAAAATACTTCCCTGCAGCAGCCAAGGAACGTATGGTTAATCTGGTAAAGAATTTGCAAATAGCTTTGGGCGAACGTATTGATGCGCAAGAATGGATGAGCGATAGTACAAAAATGCGTGCTCATGAGAAACTGGATGCTTTCCATGTAAAAGTAGGTTATCCTGATAAATGGAAAGATTATTCAAAACTGGAAATCAAGAACGATTCATATTGGGCTAACATTTGTCGTGCTGCAGAATGGGGCTTCAATGATATGATGAGCCGTTTGGGTAAACCGGTAGACAAAGACGAATGGTTAATGACTCCGCAAACGGTAAATGCTTATTATAATCCGTCTACCAACGAAATCTGCTTCCCGGCTGCAATTCTTCAACCGCCGTTCTTTAACATGAATGCTGATGATGCTGCTAATTATGGTGCTATTGGTGTAGTCATCGGTCATGAAATGACTCACGGATTTGATGACCAAGGACGTCAGTTTGATAAAGACGGAAACTTGAAAGACTGGTGGGCAGAAGGTGATGCAGACCGTTTCAAAGAACGTGCACAAGTGATGGTGGATTTCTTTAATAACATTGAAGTGCTTCCAGGTTTGCACGGAAATGGTCAATTGACTTTAGGAGAGAATATTGCCGATCATGGAGGATTGAACATCGCTTACTTGGCTTTCCAAAATGCGACTAAAGATGCTCCGTTGGAAGTGAAAGACGGATTCACTCCCGAACAACGCTTCTTCATAGCATACGCAACTTTGTGGGCTGGTAATATCCGCGATGAACAAATCCGTGTATATACTAAAATTGATCCGCATTCATTGGGCGAATGGCGTGTAAATGGTGCTTTGCCTCACATTCAAGCATGGTATGATGCATTTAATATCACTCCAGATGATTCGCTTTATGTGGCTCCAGAAAATCGAGTAAACATTTGGTAAGTCTTTCTTGATAAGATATAAGAAATGCCAACCTGTCTGTTTATAAGGCAAGTTGGCATTTCTTTGTATTTGGTTTTATATTTTATTACCAATTATCTGTTCGGAAGGGGAACAGCGGAAGTTCACGCATACCGGCTACATTGCCCGGCTGGAAATCGCGGAAACAATAACGGACCGCTACCGGAGCGGCAACTTTATCACATGTTACTTTGATTTGAAGATTATTGTACACTTCTGCCTTTGCAGGATAGAATACTTTGTCGCTTCCTGCCACTTCAAATCCTTGCATATCGCTTAAACGGCTGAATCCGTCTTCGGCATTGTTGAAAGAGAGGATAACACTGCCGTCTTTTACTTCCATTGACTTATACGAAGGACCTGTAGCCGCAATGCCTTTCACGCCATACGTTTTCGCCAAAGCCAAGTAAGCCAAACGCTTGCCCACATCGGTCTTGTTCTTCGGGTGAATATTCTTCGCTTCATACGGCTCTACTAAGTCATTGGTCGAAATCAATGCGCTATTCGAAATAATAGATTGTGCCTTAAACTGCTGTTCACGTAAAAATGCGCTACCTGTCCCCTCGTATGAACCAAAAGGAGCGATTTCCACGAAATAGAAAGGTAGTTCGCCTAATCCCCATTCGCTACGCCACAAGTCTACCATTGTTTTCAGACGTTCGGCATAATCGGGATGTCCCACGTTTGATTCGCCTTGATACCACAGGAATCCCTTAATGGTATAATTCTGCAAAGGCTTCAGCATACCGTTATACATAATGGTCGGGCTCATGTAGTGCCACCAGTCGTGCGGCTCTTCTTTCCGGATGTCACGTTTTAAGTCAATATCAGAATAATTCTTCACAATGCTTGCAGGAAGCCATCCTTCTACGGTTGAACCACCCCAACTGCAATTGATAATGCCGATAGGAATATCCAACACCCGATTCATCATCATGGCAAAATTGAATGCTGTGGCACTGAAAGCAGGCGCATTTTCCGGATTACTTACTTTCCATTTACCAGGACAGGTTTCCACAGGCTCCAACTGTCCGTTTTTCTCAATCGTAGCCACCCGGATGCCTTTCCATTGCGAAGCGGTAGCAATGGTCTCATTCGCCCCTTCTATCGGACAATTCCAGAAACCGTTTAACGGCATTTCCATATTTGACTGGCCGGAACAAAACCATACTTCACCAATAAGGATGTTGCTTAGTTTGGTCTCTTCACCATCCGAGAATGTGATGCTTTGTGCTTCGTAAGTAGCTGCAGGAGTCTGTACTTTAGCCAGCCACTTGCCCGAAGCATCGCTTTGAACCGTGTAAGTCTGTCCGCTCCACGATACCCGGATGTTCACTTGTGCATTCGGATTGGCTTTTCCCCACAACTTCACTTCAGTTTGTTGTTGAAGCACCATGTTGTCACTTAAAATGTCGGGCAAGACAACTTTTGCCCACGCACCTGTCTGCATAGCTACTAACAGACAAGCCATTACAATGTTTTTTTTCATAACAAATCGTTTTTAACCTAACAAATTATATCAAATTGATAATCTTTTACCAATTCATCAATTCCTTCAGATACGCCGCAAGCTCGTTTGCCATCTTCTGTTGCTGGCGCATCGAGGGATGCCAATTCGCCCCATATCCCAGCGCACCTGTTTGAGGAGACATATCGAAACGGTAAACTTCGGAATCTCCAGCTTGCTTACGTTCTGACACTACCGTATCCATAGCCCGCTTCACATCGTCCAATGGTTTTCCACTCAACATCGAACCGCTCAATAATACGATTTTGGCTTTCGGATAGATATCGCGCAAATGACTGACAAATTTCCGATACCCGTCGGTCAACAAACCGAAATCATACTTGCCGTCACCTGTATCATTCGTGCCTAAATTTACGCAGACCACATCGGGGGTATATAGACTATGGTCCCATAACTCTGTGGGGTCGGTAAACATGACTTGTTCATACATCGCCGGCAAACAGTCTTTGCTTCCGGAAGCAGGTGCTCCGAAGTTCCGGTAAATGCCGATGCCCGAACGTGCCACAACCAAATGTTGCGCATTCAAAGCACGTGCCGTCTTTGCCGCATACGTATAGAAATGATTCTCCATTTCGTAAGTGAAAGGGTCGTTTCGGTCGTTCGATTCTACGCCATAGCCACAGGTAATGGAATTTCCGATAAACTCGATGCGGCGTTCCGGCAATACGGGAGCCTCAGCCAACGAACATCCCTCGTCCACGTAGAAGCCTTCGAACACCGGCTTCAGTTCGAATCCTTCCAAGATATACATGATACGTGCACGGTGTACGCCTTCGGGCAATCCCTCTGCCAATGTCAATACCGAATCGTCCTTTGTAAAACTGATGCGGTAAGGCAACTGGTCATCTATCTCTACCATAAAATCCCCGCTTCCCGGTTTGGCTTTCATGCGGAGCGAAGTTCCCTCGAAGTTGACAAAGATGCTCACACCCGGATAAGTGAACGTCACGGCTTTCGGAATGCGGTGGCTGATGCGTCCCATATAAACGATATGTGCATCGTCGGCAGGTATGAATACGGCATCTTCACTTTGTGTTCCGGCAAACATGGAGGTGCAAGCCAGCCAAGCTCCCACCATCAAACAAAAACGATAAACAGATTTCTTGTGCATTTTCATAATCTAATGTGTTTTCGCAAAGGTACGAAAGTTTATGAATCCCCACTAATGAAATCTTATCTAATTCTGTACAAAATATCACAACCGCTCCATATCTCCAGCCGAAGTATTCTTTCCCCGATACGAATTCTTCAACTGATTGAAGCGGAAGACGAGATTGACGGAGAAATTCCATAGCTGGTAGTCTTCTGTCTGCGTGAAGCGGAGGTTCCCTTCCCGCTGCTCTTCGCGGAACTTCATCGTGCGGAACAGGTCGTAGGCATTTAGGCTGACGCTGAGACGTTTCTTGAAGAAGTCTTTTTGCAACTGAAGGTTCAGCATCTGATAGGGGCGGATAGACACGCTGCCCAAGTCACCTCCCGAATAGAAAGCATACAACACGTTCAGCAGATAATCCCGCTTGAATGTGAATTGTTGGTTGAGCGTGGCGGTGCAGTTCGGGCGGTTGTAAGCGATGGGATTCCCGCGGTACAACACCTCGAAGAAGGGCTGGCTGATGCCCAACGTGAGGGACGGATGCCAGATGCCGAAACTTTTCTGCACGTTGAGCGTCGCTTTCAGGTACTGGATGCGGTCGTAGTTGCGGAACGAACTGACGATGCGGTTCGATGTTTCTTCCTCGTGGCAAGTAGAGAGGTAGTTCTTCTCATACGTGTAGCTCACGTCCAAGTAGAACGGCTTGTGCCCGACGCTCCACGCTAACTTATATGCCGTAGCGGGAAGCAGCAACGGATTGCCCCGCTGGTACATGAACTCGTTGCTGTAATAAACGGCGTTGCTCAGCTGGTGGAACGAAGGGCGTGTGGTACGCGATGAGAACGAAAGAGTCTGGCTCCAGCCGCCGTGTTCATAACTGACAGCTGCCGAAGGATAGACATTGTGGAAGTCCCTCCGCTGATTGTTCTCGCTATTCAAACGGTCTGTAAACTCCATATTCATATATTCGTAGCGGATTCCGGCACGGAAAGAGAAACGTCCTGCCTCGAACGAGCCTTCCACGAAAGCCGCCGCCCTCTGTTCCTCTTCATCGTAGAGCGAAGCGGCTACATTGGCGGCATTGCTGTGCAGTTCGTTGTGGTTATGCACTCGGTTCACGTCCGCGCCGAAACTGATTTGCCACGCCGAGGCAGGACGGTAATCGAACGCCAACTGACCCGAATAAATGGAAAGCTTTCCCGTGCCTTGGCTCTCCGTGTCCAGCTGCCCGCCGGAACCGCTCTCCGCCGTCGCTTGCCGGTAGCGGTTGCGGTTGTGCACGTAGTCGAGGTTAAGGGCGGACGAAAGCTTGTCGCTCCACTTCGCGTTATAGAACAGGTTGGCGTGGTAAACGTCCGTCCCGTTATGGTAGTCGTTGCTTATCGCCTTCTGCGCCAGCTGAGTGCCGGCAAAGCCATAAGCTAATCCGCCCGTGCGGTACACATATTCCCGCGTATGCGTCCCCTCCGCCTTCAAGCCCACCGTATGACGGGCGGACCATTCGTAATCGGCATTTGCGTACCACGAATGCTGCTTCGTGTCCCGCTTGTCGTGCTGGTCGGGATTCCGATACAGATACAGGCTGTCGCCCAACGCCAGTTCGTGCGATTGAGGCTGGTTGACCACCGAACGGTAATCGGCATATTGGTAATATCCCGACACGTGCAGCCGTCTGCTCCAATAGTCATAGCGGAGCGTCTCGTAGTGCGAATACCTCTGCCCCATTTCCGATTCGTGTTCCGCCAAGAAGGCGTGCCCGTCCTCCCGCTTCACGGTCGATACCTTCAGCACCGCCTTCCCGTCGGCATCATAGCGTGCGCCCGGATTGGTGAGCAGTTCTACCGAACGGATGTCTTTCGGCGTAAGCTGTTTCAGTTCGTCCGCCTGCGCCTTGCGGTTGTTGATATAGACAATCGGTGTGCCCAGCCCGAAAACTTCCAAATCTCCCGATGCCGTGGGCGCCATCCCCGGCAGGGTAGCCAATAAATCATCCATCCGGTGATACTCGCTCAGCACCGTCCCTTCGACACGGGTCACCAACGCCCCGTCTTTCTGCCGGTGGACGGGACGTTCAGCCACCACTTCCACATCGTGCAGCAGGATGTGGTCTTCCTGAAGCACGATTTCGCCCGAGAAGCCGGACAACGGTAAGAGGTGTGTCGCATATCCGAGGCACGAGAATTTCAATACCCCTTCACCGGAGGGGGAAGCGGCAAGCGTGAATGTTCCGTCCTCGCCGCTCACAGTTCCGGTCACAAAAGCCGAGTCGGGTAACGAAAGCAGCACCACATTGGCGTATGCCACTCCCCGTTGCATCCCGTCCGTTATCCGTCCCGTCAGGCTGTCCGCCCCGATGCCTGCACAGACAAAATGCAGGAGCATCGTCATACAAATCAATCTTTTCATCTTCCTATTTCTTAATTATGTTAGTTTTTACCCTTCTTGTTTCCAGTCGACAATGCTTATCCGTCAGGATTGATGCTGTCGACTGCGGGGAAAGCACTTATCCGCCAGGATTGGCACTGTCCCCGCTGGGGAAAGCACTTATCCGTCAGGATTGGCATTGTCCCCGCTGGGG
>ENA-OXEE01000165-OXEE01000165.1-human-gut-metagenome-genome-assembly--contig:-NODE-165-length-41075-cov-22.1605_pt1 | contig 41075 bp, 43 predicted proteins | sample MGYA00249824_ERZ652242 | MGnify/ENA primary metagenome ERZ652242 (study PRJEB26925, sample SAMN05826943) | human gut metagenome | biome: ENVO:2100002; feature: ENVO:00000062; material: ENVO:00002003... | reverse complement strand
TCAAAGCCTTTTTTATTTACTTCTCATCGAAATATTCTAAATCCGAAACTTGAGTTAGTAATCGTCATGCGAAGTAAGCTATATATACGTCAAAGAACCTACCTATTCATTCTGACTTTTATCACGTCCATATCGCACACATGATTGGATTACCCCCTAAGAGGCTGTCTCAAAATAGAAATAGGCTTTCATTTTGTCATTCTGAACATAGTGAAGAATCTCGGAAACACAAGCTGATGCACACGAGATCCTTCGCTTTGCTCAGGATGACATTACTTTTTGATACTCAATTACCATTTTGAGACAGCCTCTTAGCTTACGTATTCATATCAAACAACACCCTAACGGGTATAATGCATATAAGTTTTATTGATTTTATACCCGAAAAGGTGTAAAGCAAGAAACTTTTCTTATATTTGCACCTTAAAGGGTATAATTTATGAAACAAACGACTTTATCTGTATTCGTAAAGGCAATGCGCAAGCAATACAACCTTACGCAAGTAGACTTGTCCGAAAAATCAGGGGTGGGCTTGCGCTTTGTACGCGAACTGGAACAAGGCAAGCAAACCATCCGACTGGACAAAGCAAACCAAATACTAAATCTTTTCGGTTACGAAATAGGCGCAGTGCCGATAAATAAAAATGAAGAGCAATGAAACAAGCTATTGTATTTTTACGTAATATCAAAGCCGGCATACTGACAGAGGACGAAAACGGCTACACTTTTCAGTATGATGCAAGTTTCTTAACATCGGATAAAGCGGAGGCCATCAGCCTCACTTTACCATTAAGCGACAAACCATTTCAAGATAAAGTGCTCTTCCCGTTTTTCGATGGTCTGATTCCAGAAGGCTGGCTACTGGATATTGCAGAAAAGAACTGGAAAATTAATGTCCGAGACCGAATGGCACTGCTTTTAGCTTGTTGTAAAGATTGTATAGGAGCAGTAGGCGTTGAACCTCTAACCATTGAAGAAATATAATTATGGCGAAATGTCTATATTGTTATAAAGAATTGGAAGAAGGTGAACTGGATTTCCATAAATCTTGTTCAATAAAAATATTCGGAAGCCCTATCGCCCCGAAATTGCCATACACACGCGAGAATCTGACCGATCTTGCCAAACAAGTCATACGTAGCCAAACGACACTGACCGGAGTACAAGCCAAACTTTCATTAGACATCAATAAAGGCGGGAAAAACGAAGAAGAACGTTTTACTATTGTCGGATTATGGGGACGTTATATATTAAAACCTCAAACCGACCGTTTTGAATGTCTGCCCGAAACGGAAGACTTGACTATGCATTTAGCCGAACTTGCCAGAATAAAAGTCGTGCCTCATAGCCTGATCCGTTTTGCCGATGGAGAACTTTGCTACATTACCCGACGGATAGACCGTACCGACAAAGGAGATAAATTAGCCATGGAAGATATGTGCCAACTTACGGAACGCCTAACCGAATATAAATACAAAGGTTCATACGAACAAATAGCCAAGACCATACAAAAGTATTCATCTGTAGCCAAATTAGACCTGATCAATTACTGGGAACAAGTCATATTCTCATGGATTACGGGAAATGCCGATATGCACTTGAAAAACTTTTCTTTATACAGCAAAGAACGAGGCATTTATAACCTTACCCCTGCATACGACCTGATTTCCACAGCTTTGGTCATGCCGGAAGATACTGAAGAGTTAGCTTTGACCTTAAATGGGAAAAAACGGAGACTTAAGAAATCCGACTTTATAACAGCAATGCGGGCATCCGGTCTGGAAGACAAAGTCATAGAAAATGTCTTCCACAAATTCCAAAAAACACAAGACAAATGGATGAAATTCATCAACATTTCGTTTCTACCTGATGAGATGAAAGAAAAGTACAAAGATATTATAAACCGGAAATTAGAAATAGCCAATTCTCCCAATTAGATTGCACCCTTTCCTACGAAAATCTGCACAAACTATTGCAAGAGAATAAAAAATCTCCTATTTTTGTTCACAAAACGTATTGATAAACATTTAAAAGCAACAAGAATATGGCAGATTCTAAAACAATCCTCAGCGCAGCTGAAGAGAAAATGGATATGGCAATCATGTATCTGGAAGACGCATTGGCACATATCCGCGCAGGAAAAGCCGATGTTCGTCTGCTGGACGGCATCCGTGTAGATTCTTACGGAAGTATGGTTCCTATTAATAATGTAGCGGCGGTCACTACCCCCGATGCGAGAAGCATTGCTATCAAGCCGTGGGATAAGAGCATGTTCCGCATTATCGAAAAGGCAATTATCGACTCTGACCTGGGCATTATGCCCGAAAACAACGGCGAGATTATCCGTATCGGTATTCCCCCGTTGACCGAAGAACGCCGTAAACAACTCGCCAAGCAATGCAAAGGCGAAGGAGAAACGGCTAAGGTGAGTGTGCGTAACGCACGCCGCGACGCTATCGATGCCCTGAAAAAGGCAGTAAAGGAAGGCATGGCGGAAGATGAACAGAAGAACTCGGAAGCCAAACTCCAAAAGACGCACGACAAGTATATCAAGCAAATCGAGGACTTGCTTGCCGCTAAGGATAAAGAAATCATGACGGTATAATTCCCTATTGGAGAATATGACAAAATAAAAAATTGAACACAGAGACACAAAGACACAGAGAAAAAATTTTCTTATAAATCAACGGATAATAAAACTCCGTACCTCTGTGTCTCTGTGTTTTTTAAAAAACATTTCACTTGGAAAAAGGATTAGTCATTAAAAACACAGGAAGCTGGTATGTGGTGAAGACCGAAGACGGAAGGCAAATCGAATGCAAGATTAAAGGCAACTTCCGCCTGAAAGGAATCCGCAGCACCAATCCAATTGCTGTAGGCGACCGTGTGCGTATCGTTCTGAACCCCGAAGGCACCGCTTTCATTACCGAAATAGAAGACCGCAAGAATTACATCATCCGCCGGGCTTCGAACCTCTCCAAGCAATCGCACATCATTGCTGCCAACCTTGACTTATGTATGCTGGTGGTGACCGTCAATTATCCCGAAACATCCACGATCTTCATCGACCGTTTTCTGGCTTCCGCCGAAGCCTATCGAGTGCCTGTGGCATTGGTATTCAATAAAACAGACCTTTACTCGGAAGATGAATTACGGTATCTTGATGGATTAATCAACCTTTACACACACATCGGATACCCTTGCTTCCGCATTTCCGCTCTGAATAACGAAGGCATCAATGAAATAAAGGAAGAACTGAAAGGAAAAATCACACTCTTTTCCGGACATTCGGGTGTAGGCAAATCTACACTTATCAACGCCATTCTGCCCGAAGCCAACCTAAAGACCGGAGAAATATCCACGGCTCACAACAAAGGGATGCACACCACGACTTTTTCCGAAATGTTCCCCGTAGAAGGCGAAGGATACATCATCGACACACCGGGCATCAAAGGATTCGGCACCTTTGACATGAAAGACGAGGAAGTGGGACATTACTTCAAAGAGATTTTCGAGTTCTCCGCACATTGCAAATACGGGAACTGTACCCACCGGCATGAACCGGGATGCGCCGTACGCGAAGCCGTAGAGAACCATTACATCAGCGAATCGCGCTATGCATCCTACCTTAATATATTGGAAGACAAGGAAGAAGGGAAATACCGTGCAGCCTATTAATTTAAGCAGGCTGTTCTGTTTCCAACTTAATCGGTGTAGTGTTTTCTTTATAAGCAGCAAATCCTTTCACTTTCACCCGTTCTTTCTTTTCCTCTTCACCAATAGCCGCATTGCCCAATTGGTTCATATTATCTTTAATAGCATTATGTGTATCAAAGAAAAAGTCGAGCAACATCTTCAGATGGTCTTCCAATTCCCCTTCATTGGGAGTGAAATACGTGTGGCATCGCGAATGAAGCCCAATGGTTTTCCCATCTTCATCCGCCATATAGACCGTAGTGATTAAAGAATTCACATTCACCAGATTAATGATTTCTTTCAATACCGGAAACGCTTCATTATCTGCATTAATAGAGCCCCACCACGGATTCCATATCATAATGAACCGGTTTTCTTCTTCAGCTGCAATATAAAAATCATCCCCTTGATACTTGAAAGCTATTTGCCCTTCTTCGTTCACTTCGGGTTGGCACCCTATCTTTCTCAAAATATTAAGCACTAAATCTTTTGTACTGATTTCATCCAGTTCATCCTTAGTCATTTGGTCTAAACGTTCCATACGTTTCCGACGTTCGTGCATAGCACGCAAAAGAAACAATACAATAGGCCATAATGCCAATGCAATAACGGCTATCAAAAAGGTAATTTCAGTAATGTTGTTCATAAAGCATACAGATTTGAAGTTGACACACCTAAAGATACGAATAATCTTGATAAAGATTAAGTTTCGGACTTCTTTTATACTTTTTTAATTCAAAAACATGCAGCAAAAGAGCAATGGATTTGTTTTATAGATGTAAATTTGAAAAAAGGAGGAAATTATGAAAAAGATTTTTTCAGGCATAATGCTATTTATGCTATTGTTTGTAACAAATGTTGCACAAGCCCAAGAAACAGAACGTGAACTTACCCGTGAAGAGAAAAAAGCCATGCAAGCGAAATTGGATAGCCTGCTTTTCGAAGAAGCCAAACAAGCCTTGAACAACAAACAGTTCACTTTGGAAGCCGACCAAGTCGTATTCAAATACGGACAGACAGCTTATGTCAATTCGAATACCAATTTCGTATCTGTTGATGGTGAAAATGCAGTGGTTCAAGTTGCATTCAACATTCCCATAAGTGGTCCGAACGGATTGGGAGGCGTAACTGTTGACGGAAAAGTATCATCTTACGAAGTAAAAACCGATAAACGCGGCAACTTGCATTTAAGTATGAATGTAATGGGAGTAGGCATCTCGGCAAGAGTAGATATTGACCTAATGGCAAATTCAAACAATGCCGTAGTGAATATCTTACCCAATTTCAACTCAAACCGCTTAACCCTAAACGGGACATTACTTCCATTGCATAAGAGCAATGTGTTTAAAGGACGTTCAATTTGAATTTTAACAACAAGTGACAGATTATGAAAAAGAAAAGTTTATTATTAACAGGCATAGCCGCACTCATGTTGGCGGCATGTGAAAAAGAACCCGATATGGGACAACTGGACGCTGACTTAGTGGTATATACAGACCATGATAATGGCGCGGATTTTAACCAATATGCTACTTATTATTTGCCGGACAGCATTCTGGAGGCAGGCGAGGTACGCGCTTCCTATTGGACTGACGAAAATGCACAAGCACTTATCAGCGTAGTGGAAAATCAAATGAACCGCTTAGGATATACACGCATTACTGACCCTTCTCTGAAAAACAAGGCAGATATAGGCGTGCAACTATCTTATCTTGCACAAACCAATACCGTAATTTCCAGCGGATATTGGAATGGTTGGTGGGACCCTTTCTACTGGGGAGGCTATTGGGGCGGATGGTATTATCCGTATCCGGTGACATATAGTTACGATACACAAGCCTTAATCCTTGAAATGGCAGACCTGACCGGACGTGAAGATGAAAACCAACGTTCGATACCGGTAATATGGTATGCCAGTGCTTCAGGATTCCAATTCGGAAACAACCGTGTAAACATGCAATTACTGACAGACGGAATAAACCAAGCGTTTAACCAATCGGCTTATTTGGGCACAGACAAATGATAGGAGGGAAATAATATGAAAACATTTTTAAAAAAGATAGCGTTTACATTCTGTATATTTTCGATGTTCGCTTTACAAAGCCGGGCACAATGGGATGCGGAGAAGATGCATCTCCAAATCGACTGGCAAATGAATGCACCTTATTCTACAGACTTTGCAGATAAAATCAGCGGCTGGGGCATGAACTTTGAAGCGGTTTACGACGTTGCCCCACGCTGGGCTATAGGAGCTTTTATCAACTTTCATACCAACCATAAATATGTAGGCAGACAAACCTTACAACTTTCATCCACCGAATCGCTTACAACCGACCAGCAACGTTCTGCTTATCAGCTACCTTTCGGTATCACCACTTCGTATAATCTCTACAACGGTAAAGTGGTCAAACCTTATTTTGGTGTAAAATTGGGTGCAACTTACACCCGCTACACAACGTATTATGGCACCGGAGGCGTATACGACAATCCATGGGGATTTTATGCTTCGCCTGAAATTGGATTGAAAATATTTCCATTCAAAAGCAGGCGGCTCGGTTTTCATGTAGCAGGCTATTACAGCTACATGACCACTCAAGCCCAAACTTTAACGGGTGAAGGAATAGACGGACAAAACAATGCGGGCTTCCGCCTCGGTGTAATCTTCTAAGCGATGAACGGTTAATAGTTAATAATGAATAGTTAATAGCGAAGCTTTCGATTAGAGGAAGGAATACCCGTTATAACTATTCATTATTAACTATTCATTCTCTGACGCAGGAGTCATGTCACCTTCTACGTAAAGGCGGATAACTTCTTGTTTAGCATTGGTGCGCAAAGTAATACTTTTGCGGAAGTGTCCCGGAAACTTGCCTGCACCGTTATATGTAACAGTAATTTCCCCACTTTCACCCGGTTTAATGGGCTCTTTAGGATATTGAGGAACAGTACATCCACATGAAGCAATGGCCTGATGAATCACCAAGGGGCCGTTTCCCGTATTCGTAAACTTGAATTTGCAAGTCACTTTCGGACTATCAGCCGAGAAAGAGCCAAAGCTATGTGAAGTCCGATCGAATTTGATTTCGGCAGTACCAGCCGCATAAGCAACCAACATAACCACTGCCAAAAGAAAAGTTGTAAAAATCTTTTTCATATATGATTTTCTTTTAAACTTCTCCAAAGGTACAGTTTTTTCAACTATCCTATTGCATCGCATTGCCAATTTTCAAGTTTTTTAGTATGTGAGATAAAATATTCAGCAAAAAACTTGCATATTTAAAACAAAACCTCTACCTTTGCACTCGATTTAAGAAAATAGTGATTAACATCGCGGAGTGGAGCAGTTGGTAGCTCGTTGGGCTCATAACCCAAAGGTCGTCTGTTCGAGTCAGGCCTCCGCAACCATTTGATTTAACATCGCGGAGTGGAGCAGTTGGTAGCTCGTTGGGCTCATAACCCAAAGGTCGTCTGTTCGAGTCAGGCCTCCGCAACAAGGGAAAGGGAAAACGAAAGTTTTCTCTTTTTTACTTTTATAAAACAGTAAGTCAATATGACTTCCTTTTATTACCCTTCTATTAATCATTAACCATTTAATTATTATGGCACGGATTTACAATCAATTAACCGAACTTATCGGTCACACTCCCCTACTGAGACTAAACCGACTGAATGAAAAATACCAAACCAAAGCTTTTATACTAGCCAAACTAGAATACTTTAATCCGGGCGGTAGCGTCAAAGACCGTGCAGCATTAGCCATGATAGAAGATGCAGAACAAAGAGGGCTTCTTCAGCCTGGAGCCACCCTTATCGAACCAACAAGCGGAAATACAGGCGTAGGCATGGCATGGATTGCTTCGATAAAAGGATATAAAACCATACTTACCATGCCCGAAACCATGAGCATAGAACGAAGAATGCTATTGAAAGCAATGGGTGCGCAATTGATATTAACTCCTGGAAACGAAGGTATGAACGGAGCTATCCGAAAAGCCAATGAATTACAACAAGAAATTCCCGGCTCTATCATCTTAAAACAATTTGAAAACCCCGCAAATCCAGCAGCACATTTACACACTACAGCAGAAGAAATATGGAAAGACACTGACGGGAAAGTAGATGTATTTATTGCCGGAGTAGGCACAGGAGGTACTTTGAGCGGCGTAGGAAAAGGTCTGAAGGTACATAACCCACAAATAGAAATCATTGCTGTAGAGCCAGACTCTTCTGCTGTCCTTTCGGGAGATAAAGCCGGAAGTCACAGCATCCAAGGTATTGGAGCCGGATTTATTCCCAAAACATACAATTCAGATGTAGTAGACAAAATCATCCGAGTAAAAAATGAAGATGCCCTCCAAACCGAAAAAGAATTAGCAGCTACAGAAGGATTATTAGTAGGAATTTCATCAGGTGCAGCCATTTATGCAGCTATCCAATTGGCAACCCAATCAGAATATGCAGGTAAAAACATTATTGCCTTATTGCCTGATACAGGAGAAAGATACCTTTCTGTAATTAATAGTTGATAGTTTATAGTTGATAATTGAGAGTTGGAATTAATAGCCCGCAAAATAAGTACTATAAACTATCAACTCTCAATTATCAACTACTTAAAGAGTTTTTCAATATCTTCTTCTTTTACAACCGCAAGCACCACTTTCCCGTCTGGTGTATAAGTAGGAGCAGAAAGTGCAAATAGTCTATCCACAAGATCGTTCATTTCTTCAGCAGTCAAGACCTGACCCGGAACAATTGCAGAAGCTTTTGCTAATGAAAGTGCCAGTGCCTCTTGAACGGCTTCCTTAACATGCCCCCCTTTTTCAATAGCCGATTGTACTAATTCCATAACTAATTTTTCAGGATTCAACCCTTCAATGCCAGCAGGAACACCATTAATAGCATAAGAGCCTCCACCCAAATTGCTCAAATCGAAACCTAATGCTTGCAAATCATCTTTAATTCCCTCCAATACAGGGACTTCTGAAGTTGAAAAATGCACCATTTCCGGGAAAAGCAAACGTTGTGAAACATATTGTTTATCTGTTAATTGATGCATATATTGTTCATACAAAATACGAATATGAGCCCGCTGTTGGTCTATAATCATCAACCCTGATTTTACTGAAGTCAAAATATAACATCCTTTATACTGATAATGTTGAGCTATATTTTCCTTAACACTCTCTTCAGGATGTGCATCATAAAGTGTTGTCTCTTCAACAGGTTGCTCAACAACCTCTTGCCCTTCTTCATGTTTCCGTTCCAAACCTGTAAAAAGAGGTTCCCAATCGGCTGAATGCTTCCGGTATGACGAAGCAGCTGAATAAGAAGAGGGAGGTACGGAAGACGAAACGTTAAAGGGATTATACGAAGGATCGAACGATGTAGAAGGAGGCACAACTCCTCCTTGTTGCATAGGTTCAAACGTAGGTATTTCTGGCATTCCTTCCGTATCGAAATCAATGGAAGGCACAGCATTGAAACGCCCTAAGGTCTCTTTTACAGCAGCAGAAAGGATTTGCCAAACAGCTTGCTCGTTTTCGAACTTGATTTCAGTCTTAGTAGGATGAATGTTTACGTCAATATGCGCCGGTTCTATTTCAAAATAAATAAAATAAGACACTTGTTCACCCACAGGAATCAAATGCTCATACGCATCAGCTATTGCCTTATGAAAATAAGGATGACGCATATATCTTCCATTTACAAAGAAATATTGGCGGGCACCTTTCTTGCGTGCTGTTTCAGGTCTACCAATAAACCCGTATATTCGAATCATACTGGTAGTTACATCCAACGAAAGCAATTCCTGATTCAGCTTTTTACCAAATACATTCATGATACGTTGCCGCAATTGGATAGCAGGCAAATTCAACATTTCCGTTCCGTTGTGGTGAAGCGTAAAAGATATATCCGGATTAACCAACGCAATACGTTCAAATTCAACCAGAATATTACTCAATTCCGTCTGGTTTGATTTCAAGAACTTACGTCGCGCAGGCACATTATAAAACAGATTTTTTACACTGAAATTACTTCCACATGGACATGCTACCGCCTCTTGGCTTTCCACTTTCGAACCAGCTATAGTTAGTTGAGTCCCTAAAGCTTCCCCTTCCTGACAAGTGCGCAATTCCACCTGTGCCACAGCAGCAATGGAAGCTAAAGCTTCTCCCCGGAACCCCATCGTATGAAGAGCAAACAAATCAGAGGCTTCCCGTATTTTTGACGTTGCATGACGCTCAAAAGCCAAACGTGCGTCAGTCTCCGACATGCCTTTCCCGTCATCAATGACTTGAATACATGTTTTTCCAGCATCTGTAATCAACACATCAATATGATGTGCACCTGCATCTACTGCATTCTCCACTAATTCTTTTACCACAGACGCAGGACGTTGTATCACTTCACCTGCCGCAATCTGATTAGCTACCGAATCGGGCAACAAACGTATGACATCACTCATATAGTCTTTTGTTTAAAACGAAAATTCACCTGTCACTAAATAATGCAATATAGAGTAACACCACAAATATATTCATGGTGATAGGCACACGGTTTTCTTATTGTAAACAGTCCCATACGCTATTCTTTCTTTTCATCAAACAAATGTTGGTTAGGCAATTCTACCGGTCCACGGACATTCTTCTTCAATTGGTCTTCTGCTTTCTTGCTTCGCCAATTGAAAATATCTGCTTTATTCAACGGACGTATATAATCGAACCATACAAAGTTCTCTAATTTATCTTTTCCTTTTGGAATCTGAAGCATCGGATACAAAGTCCCATTTGATTGCGGACTCATCACCATACGTTCCAACTTCTGGTTCTCCAAATAAATTTCCAATTTACTGGTTTCAGATACATTCATTCCAATCAGAGTACTATCCGAATCCATCGGATAATAAACCAAACGTACAGAACCGATTACTTCGGTCTTATACATTTCCCCATCACGGAAATAAGCTTTCATTTCTTTTCCGGTTACCTGATTATACATAGTTGAATCAAGTTCTTCCACCGACAATGACTGATTGATAATATGTGCCCAATCAATTGTGCTATCATTCATATAAATACAAATCTTCTCGCCTACCAATTGCTGGTTCTTATTCCAAAGAATCGGATCATGATACATCGTCAGACAACTGTCTTTTGTGGAAAATACCAACGAATCTGCAACTCCTTGTACATCTGTACGGTAAAAACGTACTTTATGGAATGCCTGCATTTCACGGAACATTGTATCTGTCTCCAAATAAAAGGTACGCATCATCAACGTATCACCATGCAAAAACAAACTATCCCCTTGGGAATAATCAATACCTACTGCCTTATCGGTGGCAAAAGCGAACTTGGTCTTTTCATTATAAAAGCCGTATTCGCCCGTCATCATATTCTTATTAATCGTATCAGTCATCACCATGTTCCGGAAAGCTTCTCCCGTACCGGCATCACGGTCATAATAAAGCGTATCTCCGGTCAGTTGTTTCCCTTCATTGGTCAAAATTGAACGATTATATAAGTAAGCCTTACCAGTAACCGTATTATAAGTGCCTAATTCCGAATAAATATGATTATTGTCACTATCAATATCCGACGGACCTACGATATCCGCTATCTTTGTTGCCGTATTATATTCCAACGTATCTGAAGTAAGAGTAAATTGGGGATTAACCAATTGGACGTCATAGTTGAATACCGATTGCTTAGTACTAGGGCTATATTGTCCCCATTCTGAAGTCAATACATTTTGTTCATCCATCAATGTCCCTCCATCAAAGAAATAACCTAAATTATACACACGGTCATAATTCAAGCTATCGGTCAACAAGGTCGTATTCTTATTCTCCATCCGCACATTCATGCGCACTTCGGCTATTTGTGTATTCCCGTCATAATACAAACGGTCTCCATACAAGAAAAGCGTATCTCCTTGATTCATTTTTACATTACTGAATGCTTCAAACGAACTGATTTTATCGTAATAGTAAGCACTGTCACAATACATATATACACTATCATGACGGAAAACCACATTGCCCACTACCACTTGTGCATCGGGATGACGGGAATCTTTACGCAAGATATCCGAATGAATCAAATAGACTTTACTTTTTGCCTGTTGTTTTTTAGGAACCGGTTGTTTTTGTGCTATCGAATCATTCTGACGTGAAACGGTTTGTTTCTGAACAGGCTTTTGTGCCAACAGACAAAAGCCGAAAAGGCATAAGGCACACATTAAAAGTGCCCTATGCCCATTAAGCGTATGTTTTTGGTTTCTCTTTTTCTGCATAATCTACGTTTCCGTATCATTGTTTAATCCATCCCGGATATTTGAAATCACATTTCCGCCAGTTGGGATTGATGCGCACGTATGTATTCTTTTGCTTGTCTACAATCCATTTTTGAAGTTTTTCTTCACTTCGCTTGGCGGTTACCATACTTTTCAGCCGCTGATAATCTTCGGTAATGGTAGCCTTATGTCCGTCAATCCGGTTCTTCAATTTCACAATGGCACACACTTGCTTTCCTTTCGAATTAATCATCGTAAAAGGTTTTGAAATCTCACCGATTTGCATGTCTTCTACCACTTTGGCTACATCTTGTGAAATTAAACCTGCTAATTGCTGCATCTCGAAACGGGAAGTATTCGATTGAGGATTGGCAAGCAATCCGTGATTGTTACGCGTATCCTTGTCTTGCGAAATCCATGTCGCTGCATCATCAAACGTAAACTTCTCTTTCCGGATATCATCCGCTATCGAATCCAAACGAGCCAAAGAAGCGTCAATGGCTTTCTGGTCTACTTTCGGACGCAACAGAATATGACGGTAATTCACACGGTCGCCCCGTTTCTCTATCAACTGGGCAATATGAAAGCCAAATTCCGTTTCAAACACTTTGGACACTTTCTTTGTATCGGTCAGGTTAAATACCACATTGGCAAATTCAGGAACCAATTCACCACGCCCGGTAAATCCTCCTTCCCCTCCACGGCGTGCCGTTCCAGGGTCTTCCGAATAAAAACGAGCCAACGTAGAGAAAGAAGTTTCGCCTTTATTCACACGGTCGGCATATTCACGCAACTGGGCTTTCACCCGTTCTATTTCAGCTTCCGGTATTTTAGGCTCTTGCGTAATAATCTGCACTTCTACCTGTGTAGGCACAAACGGGATACTGTCTTGCGGCAACTTATTGAAATAATTGCGCACCTCAGCCGGAGTCAATTTAATATCACCGACAATTTCCTGTTGCATCTGCTGCACAGTCAACCCGTCACGGATATTCTCACGCAACATCTCGCGTATCTGCGTATAGGTCTTATTGTAATATTCCTCCATTTTTTCTCTGGAGCCAATCTGTTCAGTCAACCAAGCAATCTGCTGTTCCACTTTTTGAATGACATCTTGGTCGGATACAAAAATACTATCCAACTCCGCTTGATGCAAAAACAATTTCTGTACAGCCAATTCCTCAGGTATCACACAATAAGGGTCTCCATCAAAATGCCGGTTCTCATATTGTGCGTTCAATCGTTCGTTCTCTACATCCGATTTTAAAATGGCTTCGTCACCTACCACCCAAACCACTTCATCGATGACATTGTCCTGCGCAAAAGCAGAAACACCCGCCAACGAAAGAAGCATACATACATAACACTTAATCAACTTAAACTTACTCATTGTCCGGTTTATAATAAATTATGTCATTATTTTCTGAAGCTTCTCGATACAAATCATTTTTTATTTGATTAATGAATGCCACCCGCTTCAGATTAATTATCATTTCTTTAATCTCATTTTTCGCATATTCTAACGGAAGCGGATCTCCTTTCGGCAAAAACTGTTCTACATGCAAAAAATAGCAATAGACAGTATCGCGGACTTCCACGTTTTTATTCCGTTTTAAATAATCCATATCTGTTTCCAATGCCTCTAACGGCATCTTTAATGCAAACTCAGACACAGGCCGCCAACGGTCATAAAAATACTCATAACTCACAGCATGAGCGATGCTGAACTTTTCCAAACCGTCTATCGCATCTTGTGTATTCCGTTTATACCAATTGCGTACCCGGTTCAGATTCCGTGTTTGAACAGGCACTTTCATGAACAAACCTTGAATATAAGGCTGTTCTGCCCGGAATTGTGCAGCATGAGCTTCATAATAAGCTTCAATTTCTTCTTCCGACACTTCAGTTCCCAACTTTTGCCTTACCAATTCTTCTTGATAAGTATGCATAATCAAAGCACGCCTATAAGCAGCAACTTGTTGGTCTATCTTCTCATTATCCGGAATATTGCCTTCCGCTTTTCCGTAAAGCAACACATCTTCCACCCAATTCCGAATATAGTCTTCGGCAAACCGTACACTATCCTTATCGTGAATGCCAACTGGCAAAGCTGCATCCAAATCTTCTTTATACAAGAATGCATCGCCTACTTCCACCAACGGCGTTTTCCCTTGATGGTTGAACGAACCAGAACATCCGCTCATGACTAGCAAACCGATAATCAAGCAACCTATTCTATTCATCAGCTATTTTGTCTGAATTGGCGAACGAAGATACATTATTAATTAATTACTTCCGCTACAATTAACGGTTTTTATATGTCAATTGAGAGAAATTCGAATTTTCTTCCTGTAATTTTTTGAATTGTTCCAATTTCTGCACCCGATGATAATCCTTTTCCACCCGTTCACGCACATCCTTATAATCTTCCGGACCTTTTTTCAAACGCTTGCCCATAACAAACACATACGGATAACGGATATCCCGAGGAAGTTCTCCACATTTGAACGCCAATTTATCAACATAAACATTCTTCCCTATCTGAAACAGCCCCATTTCCATTACGGCGTCCGATTCCGGATTTTCTTGTTTCCATAGGCTAAAAGCCTTTGTCCACTGTGCTTGCGGGAGTTTCTTCAAACGTTTACGGATACGCGAAGCCATTTTCTTATTTTGACACCGGATTACCGCCCCTTTATAATGCGGAAGTTCCCAAGCATATTCTTCTTTATTCGCATCAAAATAGGATTCTAAATCCTTTTCATTAACAACAGGTATCGGATTATGCTCATCCCAATATGCTATCAGCAAACGGTCTTTTACCCCCTGTAAATGTGTTTTCAGCAAAACATCATCAACATTTCCTGCTTTCCATTGGGCATACAAATCTGTTTTTAATGCCGGATTCCTTTTCCCTAATTTATCTACATACAAAACCAAATAAGGATAAGCTTCTTCATAACTCACCGCAGGCTTCCGGTCTACCAATCTGACAATATGTACGCCTAATGGAGACAAAAACGGTTGAGTATAATCCCCTTTGTTTAAATCTGCCAAATGCGAAGAAAATTCTTGCAACAGCCCTACCAAAGGACGCCATGTAAGATTGGAAGTTTTTTTCATGAACAATTCAAAAGGAGTGCCCTGACGCAAGCACGCATAAATTGAATCCATCCGCTGACAAGCATCTTTCACATCCCGCCTCGTCGCATGTTGGGGAAGATTAATTGAAATCTCTTCCACCTTTACCCAACCTTTCATTGAATAACGCTCTACGCTTTCCCGATAAAGTGTATGAAGCAAAACATCCATCCGATTGGCATCTACCATTAAATCTTTCAACATCTTTCCTTGCATCACCCTGCAATAATGCCGGAATTCCGGAAGGGTATCCCATCCACGACGTTCAGCATCAGCTACTTTTAGACGAGCTAACTCTTCATCCAATTTATCGGCATAAACGCTTAAAGCGGTAAACAGGAAAAAGACAGAAAGAAAAAAACAGCGGAATCGGTCCATGCGTTATTAAAATAAAAGAAACTATTTCTAAACAGAAAATGATTATCAAAAAGAAATGTCATTCTGAACGTAGTAAAAAATCTCGTGTACATCAGCTTGTGTATCCGAGATCCTTCACTACGTTCAGGATGACAAAATGAAAGTGGATTTTTATTTTAATACACCCTCATACGAAATCAATCTTATCCTTTATACCGGACGGCTATAGTTAGGAGCCTCACTGGTAATCGTCACATCGTGCGGATGGCTCTCCAATACACCGGCATTGGTGATACGGGTAAACTTCGCGTTGTGCAACTCCATAATGTTATGCGCACCGCAATAACCCATACCCGAACGCAAACCGCCGACCAACTGGTAAATCACTTCATACAAAGTACCTTTATAAGGCACACGTCCTGAAATGCCTTCCGGAACCAGCTTCTTCACATCCGTAGTCGTGCTTTGGAAATAACGGTCTTTCGAACCGTTTTCCATTGCTTCCAGCGAACCCATACCACGGTATGATTTAAATTTACGTCCGTTGAAGATAATGGTATCGCCCGGAGATTCTTCAGTACCTGCCACCAGCGAACCAATCATCACGCAATATCCTCCTGCAGCCAAAGCCTTCACGATATCGCCTGAATAACGCAAACCACCGTCTGCAATCAAAGGCACGCCTGTTCCTTCCAATGCTTTTGCTACGTCATAAACGGCACTCAATTGAGGCACGCCGACTCCTGCAACCACACGGGTCGTACAAATAGAACCCGGACCGATACCTACTTTTACCGCATCTGCTCCAGCTTCTACCAAAGCCTTAGCAGCTTCACCTGTAGCGATGTTTCCTACTACGATATCAATATCAGGGAATGCCTTCTTAGCTTCTTTTAATTTCTCAATCACGTATTTCGAATGTCCGTGAGCCGTATCAATCACAATGGCATCGGCACCCGCCTTTACCAAAGCCTCCATACGTTGAAGCGTATCATTGGTCACACCTACACCTGCAGCTACACGCAAACGGCCTTTCGAATCCTTGCAAGCCATCGGTTTGTCTTTTGCTTTCGTGATATCCTTGTAAGTAATCAAGCCGATTAACTTGCCATTCTCGTCTACAACCGGCAATTTCTCGATTTTGTTCTGCTGAAGAATATCCGATGCCGTTTCCATATCCGTACCCGGAGCAGTAGTCACGATATTTTCCTTAGTCATCACTTCATCGATACGCTTGTTCATATCACGTTCAAAACGAAGGTCACGGTTGGTCACGATGCCCACCAGGTAATTTTCGTCATCCACTACAGGAATACCTCCGATTTTATATTCCGCCATGATACCCAGCGCATCTTTTACGGTAGAACCGCGTTTGATAGTCACCGGATCATAAATCATACCGTTTTCAGCACGCTTCACAATAGCCACCTGACGTGCCTGTTCTTCGATAGGCATGTTCTTGTGAATAACGCCGATACCGCCTTCGCGTGCAATAGCAATAGCCATTTGCGCTTCGGTAACCGTATCCATTGCCGCCGTTACAAACGGAATTTTCAATTCAATGTTGCGTGAAAACTTAGTCGAGAGTTCGACTGTTTTGGGTAATACTTCTGAATAAGCCGGAATCAACAATACATCATCGTAAGTCAATCCGTCCATTACAACTTTATCTGCAATAAATGACATAGAATAAAAATACTTTAGATTTTATTGCGTGCAAATGTACACATTTTTTTTGAATTAGAAAAGAAACCGTCCTTTTTTAAGGAAGAATTAAGAATGAATAACTTCTTCCGCTGCTTGTGGACGGTTTTTCCCTTTCTTTAGCCTACCGCTTTTACGTAAAGCTTCGGTAATAATCCACTGTAATTGTCCGTTCGTACTACGGAACTCATCAGCTGCCCATTTTTCTATGGCATCCATCGTTTCCGCATCCACTCGCAAGACAAAACTTTTAGTCGTGCTTTCTTTCTTTGCCATAGGATTCCAATCATAAAATAAAGTTTTTATCCAGCAGATTAATGATTCAATGTACCGGCGTTCAATACGGGCTGGGCAGATTCGTCAGCACATAGAACTACCAACAAATTACTTACCATCGCTGCTTTCTTGTCATCATCCAATTCTACAATCTGGTCTTTTTCCAATTTGTCAAGTGCCATGTGCACCATAGACACCGCCCCTTCCACAATTTTTTCGCGTGCACTAATAATAGCAGAAGCCTGTTGACGGCGAAGCATCACTGCCGCAATTTCAGGAGCATAAGCAAGGTAATTAATACGTGCCTCTACTACTTCCATTCCTGCCATAGCCAAACGTTCATTTAATTTTTGTTCCAACTGTTCGTTAATTTCCTCACCTCCCGAGCGCAAAGTCAATTCTCCCGTTTCGCCTTCATTATCATCGTAAGCATATTGCCCTGCCACTTGACGTAAAGCCGCATCACTTTGTATTTTCACAAAGTTTTCAAAAGCATTCATCCGGCTGGCAATGGCATTTCCAGCATTGGTTGCCGCTTCTTTCCCGCTTGAAGCCATGGTTTGCGAATCAATTTCAAACATTGCCCTATAAGTGTCTTTCAATTTCCACACCAACACCAGCCCGATCAGTATCGGATTGCCTATCTTATCATTCACTTTAATAGGTTCTATATCCAAGTTACGTGCACGAAGTGAAAGTTTTTTCTTATTAAGGAACGGATTAACCCAAAAGAACCCTGTCTCTTTGAAAGTCCCTTTATATTTTCCGAAGAAAACCATAGCACGTGCCTCGTTGGGTTCCAATTGCATATAACCGGCAAATAAAATGCACCATACTATAAAAAGTAGGACTCCGACAGCATACATCACTTCACTAGTTTGCATAAAACAAGCAATAATAGCCGCGCTGACAACAACCAAATGAATAAACAGCATAACAAAACCGTTCATCTTAAAACCACAGAAGAGCTTTTCCTTTGTTTCCATAATAGCATATTTAAGTTGATATTATTTTGATATCACAAAGATATGCATTTCTATTAAAATTTACAAGAGACAAGCATGCTTTTTTTAATAAAAATAAGTCCATAAAAAAATGAGTCATAGCAGAAAGATTATATTTCCGCCATGACTCATTTTATCTAAGAATAAAGTATTCTATGTTACAATCAATTAGCCATTTCTGAGATAAACTTGATACGTACCAAACGGATTTCTTCTTCCGTATAGTCTCCGCCAAGTTCGCTCATGGCATCGTCAATCTTGTCCGTAGTTGACTCTTTGAAATAATCGTAAATATCAAGCATGTGGTCTTCGTCCATCACATCTTCCAAGAAGTAATCGATATTCAACTTGGTGCCTGAGTAAACGATAGCTTCGATTTCGTCCAACAACTCATTGAACTCTATGCCTTTTGCTACCGCAATATCATCAAGGGCAACTTTACGGTCGATGCTTTGGATAATAGACACTTTCAATTTCGATTTATTTGCCACCGTACGTACACGCAAATCTTCCGGACGGTCGATTTCGTTTTCTTCGCAATGCTTCTTAATCAAATCGCAGAACTCTTGCCCGTAGCGTTTTGCTTTTCCGGCACCTACTCCCGGAATATTCTGCAATTCTTCCAACGTAATCGGATAGATAGTAGCCATTGCCTCCAACGAAGGATCTTGGAAGATAACGTAGGGCGGTACGTCCAGTTTCTTCGACATCTTCTTGCGCAAGTCTTTCAGCATCGAGAACAATCCCGGATCGACCGCACACGAAGCACCACCACGCATCGGCACTTCTTCCATTTCATCCTCATCAAAATCGTTATCCTCTACAATCTTGAATGATTTAGGTTTCTTCAGGAATTTCCGTCCTTCTGGAGTCACTTTTAGCAAGCCGTAGTTTTCTACATCCTTACTTAAATAACCGGCAATCAACGCTTGGCGGATTACAGCGTTCCACAAGCGTTCTTCTTCGCCCATACCCGAGCCGAACACTTCCAGATCTTCGTGCTTATGCGCCAGCACTTCACTTGTTTCCTTACCTAAAAGAATATCAATAATATAATCTTGTTTAAAATTCTCTTTAACCGCAATGATTGTTTCAATCACTGCGCACAATGAATCCTGAGCCTCCACTTGTTTCTTCGGATTTAAACAGTTATCACAATTACCACAATTTTCTTCTGTATATTCTTCTCCGAAGTAATGCAACAATACCTTTCTACGGCATAAAGATGATTCAGCGTATGCAGCCGTTTCTAAAAGCAATTGCTTGCCGATTTCTTGTTCGGAAATGGGTTTGCCCTTCATAAACTTCTCCAGTTTCTGCAAATCCTTGTTCGAATAGAACGTTATGCACTGACCTTCCCCTCCGTCACGTCCCGCGCGTCCGGTCTCCTGATAATAGCCTTCCAGACTTTTCGGCATATCGTAGTGGATTACAAAACGTACATCCGGCTTATCAATACCCATACCAAAAGCAATGGTTGCTACAATCACATCAATATCCTCTTTCAAAAAAGCATCTTGATTGGCGTTCCGTGTTGCCGAATCCATTCCGGCATGATAAGGGCGTGCCTTAATCCCATTCGCCTGAAGAATTTCCGCCAACTCTTCCACCTTTTTCCGGCTCAAGCAATAAATGATGCCCGATTTTTCAGGATTCTGCTTAATGAACCGGATGATATCTTTATCGACATTGGCAGTCTTCGAACGTACTTCATAATACAAGTTCGGACGGTTAAACGAAGACTTAAACTCGACCGCATCCGTCATGCCCAAGTTCTTCTGAATATCCATCTTCACCTTTGGAGTAGCCGTAGCCGTCAAAGCGATTACCGGAGCTTTTCCTATTTCATTTATAATAGGCCGTATACGACGGTACTCGGGACGGAAATCATGTCCCCATTCCGAAATACAATGTGCTTCATCTACGGCATAGAAAGATATTTTCACATGCTTCAGAAATTCCACATTTTCCTCTTTCGTCAATGATTCGGGAGCCACATACAACAGCTTGGTCTTGCCAGCCAAAATATCCGACTTCACTTGGTCAATTGCCGATTTGGTCAATGAGGAATTGATAAAATGCGCCACTCCGTCTTCTTCACTATAGTTGCGCATCGCATCCACTTGATTTTTCATCAAGGCAATGAGCGGAGATATTACAATAGCCGTACCCTCCATCAATAACGAGGGTAATTGATAACACAAAGATTTCCCACCGCCGGTAGGCATTAACACAAATGTATCTTTTCCTGCCAGCAGATTCCGAATAATCGCTTCCTGGTTTCCCTTAAAAGTATCGAAACCGAAATACTTTTTCAATTGTGCCGCTAAATTGATGTTTTCCGTCATTGTCTCTTTGTTTTTAAGTGATGTTACTTTTTTACATTCAAGGAAAATTCCTTTTTCTCCTTAACAAAGTTATAAACAACTTTTGATATTATGCAAATTTATCAGGAAGAATTTCAACGAAAAACAACTTTTTCCCTTACTTTCCCGTTTTTAAGCCATCTGCAAACGCGAAATATTGGCTTTTCCCATCTGTTCTTTTGCATAATCCAGCGTCACCGTAAAGGTATCTACTTTATGCGACGGAACTTCGAACATCGTATCCATCATGATGGTTTCTACGATGGAGCGGAGCCCACGTGCACCCAGTTTATATTCGATGGCTTTATCCACAATATATTCGAACACTTCCGGCTCGAACTCCAGTTTGACTCCGTCCATTTCGAACAATTTAATGTATTGTCTGATGATAGAGTTCTTCGGTTCGGTCAGAATGTTACGCAATGCCGTACGGTCCAGCGGGTTCAGATAAGTCAATATCGGAAGACGCCCGATGATTTCCGGAATCAAGCCGAATGACTTCAAGTCTTGCGGGGCAATGTATTGCATCAGGTTCTTACGGTCGATATTCACCGTTTCCTTTGCCGCACTATATCCCACCACATGTGTATTCAAGCGTTGGGCAATCTTGCGTTCAATGCCGTCGAAGGCTCCACCGCAAATAAACAAGATGTTCTTGGTATTAACCGGAATCAACTTTTGTTCGGGATGCTTACGTCCGCCCTGAGGAGGAACATTCACTACAGAACCTTCCAAAAGCTTGAGCAAACCTTGTTGCACTCCCTCGCCGCTCACATCGCGGGTAATAGAAGGATTATCCCCTTTGCGGGCTATCTTGTCGATTTCATCAATGAACACGATGCCGCGCTCAGCCTCTTCTACATTATAGTCCGCAACTTGAAGCAAACGGGTCAAGATGCTTTCGATGTCCTCGCCCACATAGCCGGCTTCGGTCAAGACCGTAGCATCGACAATGGTAAAAGGAACGTGCAAAAGCTTGGCTATGGTACGTGCCAACAACGTTTTTCCCGTTCCGGTGCTTCCTACCATAATTATATTAGACTTCTCAATCTCTACATCATCTTTCGATTCGGGCTGGAGCAAACGTTTGTAGTGGTTATACACCGCTACCGAGAGATAACGTTTCGCACTATCCTGACCGATAACGTATTGGTCGAGAAAATCTTTGATTTCTTTCGGCTTGGGCAGGTCTGCCAAGTTCAGGTTCAGCCCTCCCTTCCTCTGGCGGGTAGCTTCTTGCACGATTTCATGCGCCTGTTCGGCACAATTATCGCAGATACATCCGTTGACTCCCGTAATCAGGAAACCCACTTCCGTCTCCGAACGTCCGCAAAAGCTACAACGCCGCTTATTTCTCTGATTTGTCTTGTCTTCCAATGTCTTATCGTTTTATTAATACTTCGTCAATCATGCCATATTCTTTCGCTTCCTGAGCCGTCATCCAATAATCACGGTCTGAGTCCGCCCATACCTTATCGAAATCGGTATGAGAATGTTCAGCAATGATGCTATAAAGTTCTTTCTTCAACTTTTGAATCTCGCGTGCCGTAATCTCGATATCAGATGCTTGTCCTTGTGCGCCTCCCATCGGCTGGTGAATCATCACCCGCGAATGGGTAAGTGCCGAACGTTTGCCTTCTTTCCCGGCTACGAGCAATACAGCAGCCATCGAAGCCGCCATTCCGGTACAGATAGTAGCTACATCGCTTCCAATGAACTGCATGGTATCGTAAATGCCTAAACCGGCATAAACCGAACCGCCCGGCGAGTTGATATAAATAGAGATGTCTTTCCCTGAATCTACCGAGTCCAAATACAACAATTGCGCCTGCAAGGTATTTGCGGTGTAATCATCAATTTGTGTGCCGAGGAAGATGATGCGGTCCATCATCAAACGTGAAAACACATCGAGTTGGGTCACGTTCAACTGGCGTTCTTCCAAAATATAAGGGTTCAGATAGCTTTGCGACTTAATGACGTCATCAAGTACCATGCTGCTCATACCCAAATGCTTGACAGCATATTTTCTAAAATCATCCATTCGTCTTAATCTTTTTTAGTTGTGAATAAAAAGAGAAGCTTTTAAGCTGGCTTCCTCTTCCGATTGAGCAAAAGTACAAAAACTTCCACTCACTTAACGGAATGCCAAATTAAAAGCTCCTCTTTTAGCATGTTTTAGCAATTCAATTCTGCTTTAAGGAACGGAATTACTCGAACATCTTATTGAATTCTTCTGCTGATACGGCTTTGTGATTCAATGTAACCTGAGCTTTAAGCGCTTCAGACAATTTAGCCTCAACGGCACGGTTCACCAATGCTTCTACACTTTCGCGTTTCTTCAGCATTTCCTTCGAATAGTTTTCCAGCAATTCATCGGGCACGTTAATCATACCGTATTGAGCGAATTGAGCACGGGTAGCTTCTTTTGCCATTTCGGTAATGTCGGCTTGTTCAACCTTAATGCCGTGTGCAGCAACCAGTTTTTCTTTAATCAGGTGCCAAGTCAGTTCTTCGAGGCTCTTTTCGTAGTGTTCCGACACGAACTCTTCGCCTTTATCCTTGTTATTTTCCAACATGATGCGCTTCATCAATTCATCGGCAAATTGCAGCTTGCCAATCTTATTGCATACATACGAACGAACGTCAATCAAGAACTTATAATCGCTATCTGCTTCGTATTGTTTTGCGATAGTTTCCTTGATTTGCGCACGGAACTCTTCTTCGTTATGCGCTTTTCCTTCTCCCAATACCTGGTCGAACAATTCCTGATTCAGGTCGCCCGGAATCATGCGGGTGATTTCTTCAATCTGGAAGCTGAAGTTTCCGGTGTGGGCAGCCACTTCTTCTTTCTTGATTTTCAAGAGAGAAGCCAATTCCGCTTCATTGTTATCAAATGCAGCCGACGGGTTGAATACCAATACCGTATTGGTCTTCGAGCCGTTGAAGATAGCTTTCTGGTCATCGTTCTTCATGTAAGCAGGCATCATTACGGCACCTTCTACCTGAAGTCCGCCTTCTTTTGTATTGCCGTTTTCATCCAGTTCGGCAAGCAGACCTTTCAGCAAATCATTGTCTTGATAATCTTCTACTTTCTCATATTTAGCTGTACGTTGCGTGTACATCTTCACTTGTTGGTCTACCATTTCATCGGTTACGTTGATATCGTAATAATCAATGGTATCGTTAGCCGAGAGGTCTACCGTAAATTCAGGAGCCAAAGCGATATCGAAAGCGAATTCAAAGTTTTCGTCTTTCGTGAAATCTACGTTGCTTTCTTTCGGAAGCGGAGCACCCAACATATCCACTTTGTTTTCACGGATATATTCGTTCACTTTATCCTGCATCAGTTTGTCAACTTCTTCTACCAATACAGATGTACCGTATTGTTTCTTCACCAAACTCATGGGCACCATTCCCGGACGGAAACCCGGCATATTCACTCTCTTGCGGAGTTCCTTCAACGCTTTTTCTACTTTTTCCTGATAGTCAGCTTTTTCAATCTGAACGGTAAGCACCGCGCTCACCTTGTCTACATTTTGCAATGAAATATTCATTTCCGACTTATTGTTTTAATTACTACTATATTTCGAATTTACTAATGCGGCTGCAAAAATAGTGTTTTATCTTGCAATAACCAAAATGTCACACCAAAATTTCAATAAAAGACGATTTCCCTACCCTCTTATCTCCATTGATTTATACATATAGGTGCATCGCCCGATGAAGCCTGCTTCGTTGCCCAACGCATACGGCTTCGCAAGCCGATGAAGCCGTATGCATTTTCCGCCCTATCCCGAAAGGCTGGAAAAGCTATTCGCGCACCTCTTTCAACTGGAAATCCTTCCGGCGGAGCACGAAACTATTACTCAAGTATTTTTCGCGCACAATCTTGTTGGCGGCAAGTTCTTCGGGCGTGCCTTGAAACAGGATTTTCCCTTCGAACAACAGATAAGCCCGGTCGGTGATACTCAATGTCTCCTGCACATTGTGGTCGGTGATGAGGATACCGATGTTCTTGTCCTTCAGCCTCCAAACGATGTGCTGGATGTCTTCCACCGCAATCGGGTCGACCCCTGCAAACGGCTCGTCCAGCATGATGAACTTCGGGTCAATAGCCAGGCATCGGGCAATCTCCGTCCTTCGGCGCTCGCCTCCCGAAAGCTGGTCACCCAAGTTCTTGCGCACTTTTTCCAAGCGGAACTCGGCGATAAGGCTTTCCAGCTTTTCTTTCTGATATTCTTTCGAGGTCTTGGTCAGTTCCAATACCGACGCGATGTTGTCTTCTACGCTCATCTTGCGGAACACCGAAGCCTCCTGAGCTAAATAGCCGATACCGTTTTGCGCCCGCTTGTACACCGGATAGCTGGTAATATCCTGATTATTCAGATAGATATGCCCCTCGTTGGGCACAATCAAGCCCGTGGTCATATAGAAAGAGGTAGTCTTTCCCGCACCGTTCGGACCCAAAAGCCCGACGATTTCTCCTTGCTTCACGTTGATAGAAACATGACTCACCACCGTACGCTTGCCATACTTCTTCACCAAGTTCTCCGTGCGGAGCACCATACGTCCGTCTTCCGGAAGTTCAAACATTTCCGCGGTCTGTTGCTGGTTTTCCTGTTCTGCCATATCGTTTAAATTTCGTTCCGTGATAAAAATCTCCGGCAAAAGTAGTAAAAAACTTGGGTTATGTGGTCATTCGTCCGAATTTCCTCCCTCCTTTTATTATAATATAGCTAAAAAACCGTACTTTTGCATCAAAATTAGACTTGAATAAGATTATGGTAAAGCCAATTTCAACTTTAGGAAAATACATGATACTGATGGGAAGGGTTTTCTCCCGTCCCGAACGAGTGCGCATGTATTTCAAGCAATACGTCAATGAAATGGCGCAATTGGGCATCAATTCCATCGGAATTGTCTTGCTTATTTCTTTTTTCATCGGTGCCGTTATCTGTATTCAGATAAAACTGAACATCGAAAGCCCGTGGATGCCCCGCTTTGTCGTAGGCTACACCACCCGTGAAATCCTTTTGTTAGAGTTCTCTTCCTCTATTATGTGTTTGATTTTAGCTGGAAAAGTAGGCTCGAATATCGCTTCCGAATTGGGCACGATGCGTGTCACCCAGCAAATCGACGCCCTTGAGATTATGGGGGTCAACTCGGCTTCCTACCTGATTCTGCCTAAGATATTGGGACTTGTCACCATGATACCTATCTTAGTGACATTCAGTATCTTTGCCGGTGTTATCGGTGCATTTTGCACCGCCTGGTTTGCCGGAATCATGAACGCAACCGATTTGGAATACGGTATCCAGTATTGTTTCGTGGAGTGGTACGTATGGTGCAGTTTCATCAAATCGCTCTTCTTCGCCTTTATCATTTCCAGCGTATCGGCATTCTTCGGTTATACGGTAGAAGGAGGTTCGATTGCGGTGGGTAAGGCAAGTACCGATGCCGTGGTGTCAAGCAGCGTATTGATTTTGTTTTCCGATTTAATCCTGACCAAATTACTTAGCTAACCGACATGATAGAAATTAAATCCGTCTATAAATCATTCGAAGACCGCAATGTGCTGGATGACATCAGCTTTACATTCGAGAATGGAAAAACCAACCTGATTATCGGGCAAAGCGGTTCGGGCAAAACCGTCTTAATGAAGTGTCTCGTAGGGCTTCTCACTCCAGAGAAAGGCGAAGTGCTTTACGACGGGCGAGACTTTATCGCCATGGATAAGCATGAAAAGAAAGCCCTAAGACGTGAAATGGGCATGATTTTCCAAAGTGCAGCCCTCTTCGATTCGCTTTCCGTGCTGGAAAACGTGATGTTTCCGCTCGATATGTTCTCGAATAAGACATACCGCGAACGGGTGAAGCGGGCACAATTCTGCCTGGACCGTGTAAACTTGCTTGATGCTCAAAATAAATATCCGGGCGAAATCAGTGGGGGTATGCAGAAACGTGTAGCCATTGCACGTGCCATAGCCCTTCAACCCCAATACTTGTTTTGCGATGAACCGAATTCGGGACTAGACCCCAAGACATCGTTGGTTATTGATGATTTGGTGCATAGCATTACGGCTGAATACAACATGACCACGATTATCAATACGCACGACATGAACTCGGTATTGGGCATCGGCGAAAGCATCTTATACATCTATCAAGGACACAAAGAGTGGGAAGGCACAAAAGATGATGTATTCACTTCCACCAATAAACGGTTGAATGACTTTATCTTTGCTTCGGACTTGCTGAAAAAAGTGAAGGAAGAAGGAGGGAAATGAACAATTAATAGTTAATAATTAAGAGTTAATAACGGTGCGTGTTCATTCGCCGTTATTAACTCTTAATTATCAACTATTAACTTAAAGGTATCAATCCTTCTTCGCTTCCCAACCCAATGCGCTGGCACCTAATACCGCAGCATCTGCATCTTTCAATTGAGAAAGAAGCAATTTAGTCTTGCCTTTGTAGATATTCAATACATTATCGTCCATTGCTTTTTGAATAGGCTTCATGATGTAATCGCCCGACTTAGCCAAACCTCCGAACAGGATAATCGCTTCGGGGCTTGAGAAAGCGATAAAGTTGGCAAGAGCACGGCCAAGGATATCACCCGTAAATTGGAAGATGTCTTGAGCCAATTTATCGCCTTTTACCGCTGCATCATATACGTCTTTCGACTGGATTTCCTCTGCCGGCACATTGCGCAACAAGCTGGGTTCGGAACGTGCTACAAGAAACTCGCGTGCAGTACGCGCCACACCTGTAGCCGAACAATAAGTTTCCAAACATCCTTTGCGCCCGCATCCGCAGATACGTCCGTCTTTTTCTACCATGACGTGTCCTAACTCACCGGCAAAGCCATCGTGGCCATAAACCAACTGGCCATTAATCACAATACCGCTTCCTACACCGGTACCAAGAGTAATCATGATAAAGTCTTTCATGCCACGGGCTGCACCATACGTCATTTCGCCGATAGCCGCTGCATTGGCATCATTGGTCAATGCGGTAGGGATGCCCAAGCGTTCTTCGAACATAGCTGCCAAAGGAATAACGCCTTTCCAAGGCAAATTCGGAGCAAATTCGATGGTTCCGCTATAATAATTGCCGTTAGGAGCTCCTACGCCCATGCCTTTAATCTTATCCGGACCTCCGAATTGTTCTACCATGGGAAGCAGTTTGGCGCATACTGCTTCTACATATTCGTTTACATCTTTATGTTGTTGTGTTTTAATAGAATCGGATGCCAATACGTTTCCACGTGAATCTACAATACCGAACACCGTATTTGTTCCGCCGATGTCCATACCCACTACATAGAGTTTTTCCATGTTTTCTGCCATGTTATTAAATCGTTTAAAGGTTAGTTATACTAGGGCAAAAGTAAACATTCGACTACAATGGAACAAATTTTTTACGAATTTATTTAAGTTGTAATGTAACTTTTTATAGCTTTGTGACGTCTAAAGAGACAGAAATCAAAGTTAACGACATGATACAGCTAAAAGATATAAACAAAACATACCACAACGGGGCACCGCTCCATGTGTTGAAAGGCATCGATCTGACTATCGAAAAAGGTGAATTTGTTTCCATTATGGGAGCATCGGGTTCGGGAAAGTCTACCTTATTAAATATATTAGGCATCTTGGATAATTACGATTCAGGCGAATATTACCTGAACGATGTACTTATCAAAGACCTGAGCGAAACCCGTGCGGCGGAATACCGGAACCGGATGATTGGGTTCATCTTCCAGTCATTTAATCTGATTTCGTTCAAGAATGCCATGGAAAACGTGGCATTGCCTTTGTTCTATCAGGGCGTAGGACGCAAGAAGCGGAACGAGCTTGCCATGGAATACCTCGATAAGTTGGGATTGAAAGAATGGGCACACCACATGCCCAACGAGCTTTCCGGAGGACAAAAGCAACGTGTAGCTATTGCCCGTGCCTTGATATCGAAACCCGAAATCATCCTTGCCGATGAGCCAACCGGGGCTTTAGATAGCAAGACTTCGGTGGAAGTGATGAACATCTTAAAAGACTTGCACGACCGAGAAGGGCTGACCATAGTCGTGGTGACCCACGAAAGCGGAGTAGCTAACCAAACCAATAAGATTATCCATATCAAGGACGGCATCATCGAGCGGATAGAAGACAACATCGACCACAACGCATCTCCATTCGGAAAAGGCGGATTCATGAAATAGCAAGACAATGATTGATTTAATAGAAGAAATATACGGCACCATTATGCGCAACAAATTGCGCACGGCATTGACGGGCTTTTCCGTGGCATGGGGCATCTTTATGCTTATCGTCCTGCTGGGTGCGGGCAACGGATTGATTCATGCGTTCGAAGGGCAATCGAAAGACATGAAAATGAATTCGATGAAAATCTATCCCGGATATACTTCGAAAGTGTATAAAGGCATGCAAGAAGGGCGGAGCATTTCGTTGGACAACCGGGACCGGGAACTAAGTGCTACGGTTTTTCCCGAACATGTCATTACCACCGGAGCTACAATTAGCCAAAGCAATGTGACCTTAATCAATGGAAAAGAATTCCTGTCAATCAGTATCGACGGTGTATTCCCGAATTATCCCGAACTGGAGGCGGTCAAACTGAAAGAAGGACGTTTCATCAACGAACGCGATATGCAGGAACAACGTAAAATATTGGTCTTGCATCAGAAAACGGTTGAAACCTTGTTCCCTCACCAACGTGCTATCGGGAAATACATAAATGCCAACGGAGTGGTTTATCAAATCGTAGGCATCTACGAAGACCAGAATAGCTTTTCTCCTTCGGCACTGGCTCCCTTTACCACCATACAAGCGGTATATGCCAAAGGGGATAGCATCGACAATATCACGTTTACCACACAAGGATTGACAAGCGAAGAAGACAATGACGTATTTGAATCCAATTACCGCCGGATGCTGGGAGAACAAAAACAATTCGACCCCACTGATGACGGAGCTATTTGGATATGGAACCGCTTTTCGCAATACCTCCAGCAACAGACCGCCACACAAATCTTGCATATCGCCATTTGGGTTATCGGCATTTTTACGTTATTGAGCGGTATTGTAGGTGTAAGCAACATCATGTTGATTACGGTGCGCGAGCGGACTCATGAGTTCGGCATTCGGAAGGCATTAGGAGCCAAGCCGATGTCTATCCTTTGGCTGATTATCTCGGAAAGTGTCACCATTACGACTTTCTTTGGATACCTCGGTATGGTGGCAGGCATTGCCGTGACCGAATATATGAATGTAGTAGCGGGCAAGCAGACCATGGATATGGGTGTATTTTCGATGACTTTCTTCGAGAATCCGACCGTAGACTTGTCTATTGCCATCGAAGCGACATTAACTTTAATTATCGCCGGAACATTAGCCGGACTCTTCCCTGCCCTTAAAGCGGTAAGAATCCGTCCGATAGAGGCATTAAGAGCAGAATGATATGAAACTTTTCGATTTAGACGTTTGGGAAGAAATACTGGTTACCATAACCCGGAACAAGACCCGAAGCCTCTTGACGGCTTTCGGTATCTTTTGGGGCATCTTTATGCTGATAGCCCTCATGGGCGGGGCACAAGGCATGCAAGACATGCTTTCACGCGAATTTGAAGGCTTTGCTACGAACTCCGGATTTATGGGTTCCAACAAGACCGGCAAGGCTTACAAGGGATTCCAGCAAGGACGCTATTGGGATTTGGAGAATAGCGATGTAGACCGCATCCGCCGGAGTGTGAGTGAAATAGACATCATCACTCCCAGTCTTGCCAAATGGGGACTGGACATAATCTATAACGAACAAAAGATATCCGGCACTTTAAAAGGGCTATATCCAGAATATGGGAAAATCGAAGAACCTCTGATTACGTATGGCAGATACTTAAACGACATGGATATACAAGAACGCCGGAGAGTATGCATCATCGGGAAGCGTATCTATGAATCGTTATTTCCAGGCGGAGAAGATCCTTGTGGAAAATACATCAAAATTAATGGCATCTATTATCAAGTAATTGGAGTAAGCATGTCTACCGGAAATATTTCCATACAAGGACGTTCAGAGACTTCGGTCATTATCCCCTTCTCTACCATGCAACAAAATTATAACTTCGGGCAGAAAGTGCAATTGTTGTGCTATACTGCCAAGAAAGGATATTCCATTAGCGAAGTGGAAAAGAAGGTAGACCAAGTGGTGAAGCAAGCCCATTACATTCATCCCGATGATAGCCAAGCGACTATTTTAGTGAATGCCGAAGCCATATTCAGCATGATGGACAATTTGTTTTCGGGCATCCGCATCTTGGGTTGGATGGTTGGGTTAGGCACTTTGCTTGCCGGAGCCATTGGTGTAAGTAATATTATGATGGTTACGGTGAAAGAGCGGACTACGGAAATCGGTATCCGGCGTGCCATAGGTGCCAAGCCCAATGACATATTGCAGCAAATCTTATCGGAAAGTATGGTATTGACAATCATAGCCGGAATGGCAGGCATCGCTTTTGCGGTCTTCCTGTTGAATGCAGTAGAAGTCGGGACTTCCGAGCCTACTGCGCCGACCCATTTCCTCATCAGTTTTGGAGAAGCCATAGGGGCTTGCCTGTTATTATTGGTATTGGGATTGCTTGCCGGACTTGCCCCTGCCTACCGTGCCATGTCGGTCAAGCCGATTGATGCCATCCGTGATGAATGAAAAAGAAACAAATAAAAAAAGAAAGCTATATGAAGAAGTTTATGAAAATAGCGGTATTGGTATTGATAGCCGCTATATTTATCGGAACCTTCGTGTTCCTCTATCAAAAGTCCCAACCGGAAGTGGTTAGTTATCAGATTCTGAAAGCCGAGACAAAAGATTTGGTGCAAACCACGGTTGCTACAGGTAAAATAGAGCCGCGCGATGAAGTGGAAATCAAGCCGCAAATATCCGGAATCATTGCCGAAGTGTATAAAGAAGCCGGACAAACCGTACAACAAGGAGAAGTGATAGCCAAAGTCAAAGTGATTCCCGAATTGGGTACGCTCAACTCGGCAGAAAGCCGCGTGCGCCTGGCTGAGATGAACGGGAAGCAAGCCGAAATCGACTTGGAACGCATGGAGAAATTATACAACGACAAATTGGTGAGCAACGAGGAATATGAAAAAACCTTGCTTGCAGCCAAACAAGCCCGCGAAGAACTTCAAGCGGCAAAAGACAATCTGGAAATCGTGAAGGAAGGCATCACCAAGAGCAGTGCCTCATTCAGCAGCACCTTAATCCGTTCCACTATCACCGGATTGATTTTGGATGTGCCTATCAAAGTCGGAAATTCCGTAATCATGAGCAACACGTTCAATGACGGTACGACCATAGCCACCGTAGCCGATATGAGCGATCTGATATTCCGAGGCAATGTAGACGAAACGGAAGTAGGGCGCATCCGCGAAGGCATCCCTGTAAAAATAACCCTAGGAGCCTTGCAAAATATGAAATTCGATGCCGTACTGGAATATATTTCTCCTAAGAGCATTGAAAATAACGGTGCCAACCAGTTCGAAATCAAAGCTGCTATTACCGTACCCGATAGCGTAACCATCCGTTCGGGCTATAGTGCCAATGCCGAAATGGTCTTGCAACAAGCAAATGATGCACTGACCATACCCGAAAGTGCAGTAGAGTTTAGCAATGATTCCACCTTTGTATATGTCCTGACCGATAGTGTTCCTACACAAACATTTGAACGCCGTTTGATTGCTACAGGCATCAGCAATGGTATTGATACCGAAGTAAAACAAGGCTTAAAAGCCGGAGAATCTGTACGTGGACTTAAGATTGAAAAATAAACTTCGCATAAATATGAAACCGAAATATCTACTTATATTCACCTCAATGGTATGCCTTCCCTTACATGCCCAACAGGAATGGACATTAAAGCAATGCATCGACTATGCCATTGAACATAACCTGACTATCAAGCAACAAGAAGCCAATGCCGAACAAAGCCGGGTAGAACTGAGTACGGCTAAGAACAGTCGCTTGCCCAACTTGAGCGGAAGTGCTTCCCATTCATTCAGCTTTGGACGAAGCTTGCAGGCGGATAATACGTACAATAGTATCAATACGCAAAACACAAGTTTCAACCTCTCTACCAGTGTTCCGCTTTTCACTGGTTTGCAAATACCCAATAACATTGCTCTTTCCAAATTAAATTTAAAGGCGGCTCTTGAAGATTTGAATGCAGCCAAAGAAAACATCAGCATTCAGGTAGCATCCAATTACCTTCAAGTACTTTTCAATAAAGAACTTGCCCAGGTGGCTCACAAACAAGTGGATTTAAGTAAAGAAATGTTGACGCAAAAGGAAGCATTCTTTCAAAACGGGAAAGCTTCGGAATCGGAACTTTATGAAGCCAAGTCCCGCGTAGCGCAAGATGAATTTTCAGCAGTGCAAGCCGATAATAATTACCAATTATCCTTACTCGACCTCAGTCAATTACTTGAACTTTCATCGCCTGATAGCTTCGCTATCGCTTCTCCTCAAGCGGATATCATCGAAAACTTAGGTACGCCGCTTCCTCCTGCTGATATCTATTCCGAAGCATTATTGATAAAACCTACGATTAAAGCTGCCCAATACCGTTTAGAAGGCGCACAAAAGAGCATCCGCATTGCTCAAAGCGCTTATTATCCGCAATTAAGCCTAGGTGCAGGGCTAAGTACCAATTATTATAACATGTCGGGAAGAGAAAACAACAGCTTCAGTTCACAATTGCGTGATAACTTTAGCCAATATGTAGGATTGACATTGAGTGTCCCGATTTTCAACCGTCTTGCTACACGAAACCGAGTACGGAGCGCACGTATCCAACAGACTACACTAGGCTGGCAATTGGAAGACAGCAAAAAAAACTTGTATAAAGAAATTCAACAGGCATATTATAACACGTTGAGTGCTCAGACACAATATACCAGCAGCCAGACCGCAACCGAAGCTGCACAAGCCTCGTTCGACCTGATGAAGGAGAAATACCTGAACGGAAAAGCCAATGCTACGGAATACAACGAGTCGCGAACGGCATGGATGAAAGCGGTGTCCGACCAACTTCAAGCCAAATACAATTACCTGTTCCGCTTCAAGATTTTGGATTTCTACCGAGGCATTCCGCTAGAGTTGAAATAAAAATAAAATAAATAGTTTACAATGAATAGTGAACAGTTTATAACGGTTAACTGAAAAATCCATCGTTATTAACTGTTCACTAGAAACTATCCACTAATAAATTTGCTTCCTTTATTCCAAGTGCAGATACACTTTTAGCGTATCGACATACTCTTCGAAAGCAGCCTTCCCTTCAGGAGTGATGCGGCAAGTGGTACGGGGGCGTTTCCCTTCAAATCCTTTTTCAATAATGATGTAACCCGCCCCCGACAGCTTATCAAGCTGCACACTCAGATTGCCGGCGGTAGATTCGGTCTTTTCTTTCAAGTAAACGAAATCAGCTTCCTCTTTCACCATCAGGATAGACATCACGCCAAGCCTTAGCTGGGAATGCAGTAGGGGATTCAGTTCTTTCGGCATAACTTCTTGGCTTTACGGTTAATGATATGTCCGGGGATAATCATCATCAAGATAAAACAAAGGATGTACAAAGGTATTGCCCAAGTGATGTAAATCGGTATGTCGCAGATGGCACAGCTTGCCACAACTCCTCCCGCGGCTATACTGAACAAGCCTCCGAATGTCAGACTTTGTTCATGGATGATAATCCCTTGCGCTATGCTTCCGAATCCGATAATGATGAAGGCGTATGCAAACATCAGTACCCAGCAGTTGTATCCGTAAAACATAAAAGCCATGCAGATAGCTACAAATACGCAAGCTACAATGCCTACGCTTTTCCAAATACCGGCGGAAACCTTGTCGATGTAACTGGACGAGCGGGGCTTTACACCGGTTTCTTTCCTCTCTTCCCGTTTCATGACCGGATAGCCGATGAGAGGAATCAGGAACCAAAGCCAGTTGACTTGCGGAGTTTGAGCCAATAAAAGCAAGACATAGACAAGGATAGCCGTCAATACCGACACGTATCCCCATATCAAGAGGACATTCCCGTCGCCCACTTCCAGTTTATTTTTCGTCTCCTGAATCATCCGAGTGATGAGCTCCAGGCTTTCTCTTTCGTTTAATTTCTTTTCTTCCATAATTGTAAAATGGTTTATATTATAAACTAAATAGGTTAAATGAAAGCAGGAATGCGCGCTTCTTCCTGCTTTCATTCGCAAATATAGAATAGTTTATATTATAAACCAAATAAAAATGAAAAATTTTGCATCTGTTATGCTTTTAGATATAAACACAGAGACGCAAAATATGTCTTTGCGTCTCTGCGTTTAATGCTTTATACACCACTGAATGCACTGAAACCACCGTCTACAGCCAATACAGCACCTGTAATGAAACTTGCAGCATCGCTACACAAGAACTGTACGGCACCGTTCAGTTCCGAGATGTCTCCGAAACGGCGCATCGGAGTCTTGGCAATGACTTTCTTGCTGCGGTCGGTAAGCGAACCGTCCGGATTAATCAGGATAGCACGGTTCTGGTTCCCAATGAAGAAACCCGGAGCAATGGCATTCACACGGATCTTTTCACTGAACTTAATAGCCATTTCTTGAGCCATCCAGCGAGTGAAATTCTCTACAGCACTCTTAGCCATCGAATAACCCGGAACACGGGTAATAGACTCATAAGCCGCCATTGAAGATACATTCACAATAGCACCGTTTTGTTGCTTAGCCATAATTTCACCGAATACCAGACACGGATAAACCGTACCGTTTAAGTTCAAATCAACAACCTTATCCAAATCTTCAACTTTCATATCAAAGATATTTTGGTCTACCGTTAATGTACCGCCCGGAATATTACCTCCTGCTGCATTAACCAAAATATCGACACGCCCCCATTGAGCCAGCACTTCATCCTTAACCGCATTCAGGCTTGCTATGTCAAGCACATTACAAACGGTACCTTTTACATCACTTCCTGCCGCTTTCAGGCGTTCTACTGCTGCATCTACACGGTCTTTATGCGCACCGATAATAATCACCTTAGCACCTGCACGCAAAAAACCTTCTGCAATATTACTTCCTAACACTCCGGAACCACCAGTTACAACTGCCACTTTTCCGGCAATACTGAAAATTTCATTCATACTATTTTATTTAAATTTAAAATGGATATTTACACTATTTATTCTCTAACTTACTGGAGCACTCCCTGCAAACGCCCTTTACCATATAATTGATGCCATGCATGTCAAAACCTTCCGGCAAATGGACAACAGGTACATGGATTCCCCGGAAACAGAATGTACGATGACATTTTTCACAATAAAAATGTATGTGCATATCATCCACACTACACGTTTCTTCATTCGAACACACTTCATATTTCAATGAACCGCTACCATCTTCTATATCATGTATCAAATGATGTGATAGGAACACATTCAAAGTACGGAATATCGTTGATTTATCCACTGTTTCCAACAGGTTCTCCAAATCAAGCAACGATACCGGACGTTGTGCGTCTTCCAATGCTTTAAACACTAAAATACGGACCGCAGTAGGTTTCACTCCCTTTTTCTCTAACCGGGTGATATGATATTGATTCATCTCTATAAAAATGTTTTTCCTTTCATACTTTCAGGTTTAGAATGCAAATTAAACAAAAAAACAGAAACCTGCATCATAAAACCGACAATTGTTTAAATAAAAAGGATTATTTTCCCCCGCCCAAGGTTTTCCAAGCCAATGAACTGAACGCTGCCCCTATAAACGGAGCTACAATAAAGAGCCAAAGCTGGTCGAGAGCTTGTCCGCCTTCTACCAACGCCGGACCAATACTCCGTGCAGGATTTACCGAAGTGCCCGTTATCGGAATGCAAACGATGTGAATCAAGACCAAAGCCAAACCAATAGCCAGACCGGCAAAGTTGCCTGCCCCTTTCTTTTTATCAGTAGCACCTAATACAACCAAAACAAAAATAAAGGTAAACACCGCTTCGGCAATAAATGCTTGAGCCATTTCGCCTTGGTCGAACGAATTGGCGCCCGATATAGTCGGTCCTCCATGCCCGCCCGTAGAAATCAGCAATACCAAAATCAACGAACCGATAATACCGCCTATAACCTGAAAAACCATGTACATCAGCGCGTCACGGTTCGTCATACGTCCCGACATCCATACCCCCAAAGTGATAGCCGGATTGATATGGCATCCCGAAACATTCCCTATCGTATAAGCCATAGCCACTACCGACAAGCCAAAAGCCAAGGCAACTCCGATTGTACCTACTCCTGTACCTAATGCATCTGCCGCATTTCCGGCAAATACCGCACTTCCGCATCCCATCAGGACAAGCACAATTGTCCCAATCATTTCAGCCAAATACTTTCTCATAAACACAACGATTTAGGTTAAACATCTAATTAATCGCCTCTAATTTACAAAAAAATATTGGGATTTATCATAATTTGAAGTATATTTGTAACGAAGTTTAGGCAAAGAGTCTTTTCGAAAAGACAATTTACAATTTATAATTGAACTATTACACCTAAAAAACATACAACTATGAACATGCAAAGTATTGGCGAAAGCGCAGGCATCATCTGGAAATTACTGGATGGTGACAACAGAAAATGGGAATACCAAGAACTGAAAAATGCAACGGGCTTGCGTGACCGTGAATTGAATGCTGCTATCGGATGGCTGGCAAGAGAAGGCAAAATCCAATTTGAGGAAGGTGACCAACAACATCCGAGCGCATTGTACATCGAATTAAGTTATTATATCGGATGAAAATTGCTGAAAAGAAAAAAGCGCGATGAATAAAGAAACCTTTCTTCAACGCGCTTTTTCAGTTTGCAAGATTTTACTTATCTCAACTTAAAACACAATTCATCTTCTTTTTCACTTGCTTCAATCTTGTCTTCTCTCAACAACCAACCCAATCCTAAAAACAGGTCTTTATCTGCTTTCAGTTTAGCTGCTTTCTTCAGCTCTTTTTGAGTCATTCCTTTTTCTTTTCCATTCAGTGCTTCCCAGATTTGTCCGGCAATAACACCTGCTTTTTCTTTTAACATAATCTTTTGCTTTTAAACCGTAAAACTATTCTAACTCAGAAAAGTCTGTATAATCGATGCAAAAGTACAGAAAAAAACATATCCTTGTACACTTTCTTGAAAAAAACTTGCATGCTATCTTGCAAAAAATGAAGCAGAAACGGCATTCCGCCTCATTTATTGTAACATTTATTTAACAAGCTTGCCTTCTTCCTCCAAAAAATCACCGAATATCCTTGCCCCAAGCTCTATCATGCGGGGACAAGGACGCTTGGCATAATATTGCGGCGTACGCTCTTCGGGAACGGCACTTATCGAATCTTTCTTAGACAAGCCTAACAATTCGGCGCAAACCAACGTGCCGGTCTGTTCCTTGAACCTTGCGGCAAGCTCTTGCACCAACGCATAATTGGCAGACTTACCCGCACGGTCTGCCCCTACCACCGCACTCCGTTCCAGTCCGGCAAGCAAGAACATGCCGCATGCCGCCCCACACGTCATACGCATCCGTCCGATTCCGGCTCCAAACGAAGCCGACATCCGGAACGCTTGCTCTGGAGTAAAGCCATACAGGTCGGCGTATGCGCCTACCACCGATTGCGAACAATTATACCCTTCCTTAAACAATGCCACCGCTTTCGCTATCCGTTCTTCTTTTGTCATACTCAATCCTCCAATACATTATTAATAGGTGTACCGTTCATCCATGCCTTCAGATTCTCTACCACTTGCGCCATCAGCCTTTCGCGGGCTTCATGAGTTGCCCAGGCGATATGAGGTGTAATAAAACAGTTCTTCAGTTTTAGAAGCGGATTTCCCGATGAAGGAGGTTCAGATGAAAGCACATCCAGCCCTGCTCCGAGCAACTTACCGCTCAACAAAGCACGCTCCAAAGCTTTCTCGTCTATCAGCCCTCCCCTGCCTGTATTAATCAAAATTGCTCCTTGTTTCATCAGGGACAGGCGGAACGAGTTTACCATTTCTTTGGTTTCGGGAGTCAGCGGACAATGCAGGCTCACGATATCACATGTAGAGAACACATCATTCAGCTTCGCTTTCTCGTATTCTCTCGGCAATTTTGTATCCATCTTGTGCGGACAAACCACCACTTTCATGCCAAATGCCAAAGCCACCTTAGCCATAGCCTGACCGATATGGCCGAAACCTACCAATCCGATGCGCTTGCCTTTCAATTCAATCAAAGGCGTATCGCGATACGAAAAATCAGGCTGTGCGCTCCATACACCGTTATGCACCTCGTGCGCATAATGACCTACCCGGAGCGTAATGTTCAGAATATGGGCAAAAGCCATCTGCACCACCGAATCGGTGCTATATGCAGGAATATTGGTCACTACAATCCCCCGTTCGCGGGCAGCATTCAAGTCGATAATGTTATACCCTGTAGCCAACACGCCAATGTATTTCAAATCGGGCAGATGTTCGATTGTAGAACGGTCGAGCACCACTTTGTTGGTCAATACCACCTCAGCTCCCTCGGCTCTTCTGATCACTTCATCAGGCTCCGTACGGTCGTGCACCGTCACCTCTCCCAATTCATTCAACTCTTCCCAATCCCTTTCGCCTTGATTCAAGGTATATCCGTCTAATACTACTATTTTCATACGCTTTATTTTAAATTATTCTTTAAACCGTTCACCCCATAATTGCACCATGCGGTCTTTCAACTTCTGCTCTGCCGGATTCTCTTGCGCATGCCAGAAACGTTGCGCCTGAATCCCGTCGGGCAAGAATTGTTGCACCACAAAATGGTCTTTATAATCATGTGCATATTTATAATTTTGGGCATATCCCAATTGCTTCATCAACTTGGTAGGAGCGTTCCGCAAGTGCAAAGGCACGGGCAAATTTCCCGTATTGCGCACGGTTTCGAGTGCCGTATTGATGCCCATATACGCCGAATTGCTCTTCGGGCTTGTGGCAAGATACACCGTAGCCTCAGCCAAGGGAATACGCCCTTCGGGCCAGCCTATCTTCATCACGGCATCGAACGCGGCATTCGCCAAGAGCAAGGCATTGGGATTAGCCAACCCGATGTCTTCAGATGCCGAAATAACCAGACGCCGGGCAATGAACGCAGGGTCTTCGCCTCCTTCCACCATGCGGGCAAGCCAATAAAGCGCCCCGTCGGGATCACTTCCCCTTATCGACTTGATGAAAGCCGAAATGATATCGTAATGCATTTCCCCGTCTTTATCGTATGCCAACGGGTTTTGTTGCAAGCGTTCCACCACCTTTTCATCCGTAATCACAATCGGGTCCGAATCGTCCGCTTCTACCACTAATTCTAAAATGTTAAGCAATTTGCGCGCGTCACCTCCCGAATAGCGAAGCATCGCATCGGTCTCTTTCAATTCAATGTGCTTCTCCTTTAATATACTATCCTTCTCTAACGCATGATGAAGCAACTCTAATAAATCATCCTTTTCGAGCGATTTCAATACATAGAGCTGGCAACGCGAAAGCAAAGGACGGATGACTTCGAACGAAGGATTCTCCGTAGTAGCCCCTATCAGGGTCACCACTCCCGTCTCTACCGCCCCCAACAATGAATCTTGCTGGGACTTGCTGAACCGATGGATTTCATCAATAAACAAAATCGGGCTTTGACTGGAAAAGAAACGCCCGTTACGAGCCTTCTCGATAACATCGCGCACTTCTTTTACTCCCGAAGTGACCGCACTCAGCGTATAGAAAGGAACTTCTAATCGATTGGCTATGATTTGAGCCAACGTGGTCTTCCCTACTCCCGGAGGCCCCCATAAGATAAAAGAGGATATGCGGCCCGCATCAATCATCCGCCTCAACACAGCCCCTTCTCCCACCAAATGTTTTTGTCCTATATAGTCGTCCAACGTCCTCGGACGCATCCGTTCTGCCAATGGTTGTGCCATAATCCAAATATTTAGTCCGTACAAAAGTAACGAATTTCATGAATCAATGAAGAAGCAAAAAGATAAATTTATAAAAAAACGCAAACGTACGGGCAATAAAAAAAGCCTCTTTTCACAAAGAAGCTTTTTTAAGTTTTCAATAGGTATTAGTTTTTTTTTAAGGTAAAAAGATTGTTTTCAGGATAAC
>ENA-OXEE01000164-OXEE01000164.1-human-gut-metagenome-genome-assembly--contig:-NODE-164-length-41101-cov-11.7802_pt1 | contig 41101 bp, 73 predicted proteins | sample MGYA00249824_ERZ652242 | MGnify/ENA primary metagenome ERZ652242 (study PRJEB26925, sample SAMN05826943) | human gut metagenome | biome: ENVO:2100002; feature: ENVO:00000062; material: ENVO:00002003... | reverse complement strand
GGCCATGGGACGCCTTAACAGCGATTTTAACTTGGGGATCGGTATTTCACGGCCCATCACGTACAGAGAGCGTAAGGCCCGTCAGAGCGCGATCATGGCAGTCAGAGAGCATGACAGACAGCTTGCAGAGATAAACGCCAAATGCAATGAACTGGAGCGCCGGTATGATATGGCGGATGAGCTGATCCGAAACCTTCAGCCAAGTGATCCGGATGAATTGACCTGTGCATTTGCATGGGCGCTCAAAAGCATGGATGCAATCAAATATGACCTGCTGTTGGCAGAAGGAAAGAGGTGGGAACTTGAACAATCTCCCCGAAATCCCGGACTGGACACGGGAGACATATCAGACACCCGAACCGTTTGAATGGCTGTACGCTTTTAGAGATAACAAATTTGTGATGCTTCAGCTCCGGGATGCCATCAAGGAAAAGGCTGGAGCCATCGGCGTCAAGAACTTCATCACAAAGTGGAATGCGTTTCTTTCGGAGAAGCGCAAAGCTGAAGGCCGGGACATCGAAAATGTCACTGATTTTGACGGCCAGCCGATGGAACTTTACTGCGGGGAATACACCTGTGATGACGCTGGAGTGACCTGCCTGGATTTTGCTGGCAGAGAGATCATTGTTTGCCGACATCCGATCATGCCGGTGGGCCGTCTCATCAACATCGACACGGGTGAAGTCAAGCTGGAGATCGCCTATAAACGCGGCTTGCGCTGGCAAGTGAAAGTATTTGACAAGTCCACGCTATCAAGCGCAAGCAAGATCGTGGACCTCTCAAGATACGGTATCGCTGTTGACAGTGAGAGCGCAAAAGAGCTGGTAAAATACCTGACGTTTTTGGAGTCCGAAAACTACGACAAGATCCCGGAAACAAACAGTGTTGGACGGCTGGGCTGGATCGGAGATTACGGTTTTTCTCCTTATGTGGAAGAACTCAAATATGATGGAGACCTGTCCTACAAGCACATGTTTGACAGCGTATGCCCCCAGGGAGACTACGATGAATGGCTGAGCCTGATGCGAACGATCAGAGCAAATGGGACCATTGCCAGGATTATGCTTGCAGCATCGTTCGCCTCTGCTCTGGTGGAACCGCTGGGTGGTCTTCCGTTCTTTACTCATATATGGGGCGGTACAGAGGCTGGCAAGACGGTTGGACTGATGGCAGCCGCCAGCGTTTGGGCAAACCCGTCCATGGGAAGCTACATCCACACATTCAACAGTACCTATGTGGGCCAAGAAATGATGGCCGGTTTCTGCAACTCCCTTCCTCTTTGCCTGGACGAGCTGCAATGCATCAAAGAGCGGGCAGACTTCGACCGCCTGATCTATATGCTGACAGAGGGCATCGGCAAGGGGCGGGGCGCAAAGGCGGGCGGCTTACAGAGAATACAGACCTGGAAAAACTGCATTATCACAACCGGAGAGCAGCCCATCACAACCGGAGCTTCCGGCGGCGGCGCTGTGAACCGGATCGTCGAGGTCGACTGTAAAGACGAAAAGCTCTTTCAGGACCCGCAGACTGTCGCAGATACCGTCAGACGCAACTACGGCTTCGCTGGACGGATTTTCGTGGAGTGCCTGTCTGATTACATGGATGAGGCCAGGATGGCTTATAAGGGCTTCTATGCCGATTTACAGAGGGGTTCCAGCACCGAGAAACAGGCAATGGCTGGAGCGATGATCCTGACAGCCGATTATCTGGCAGAGAAATGGATATTTCAAGACGGCAACGCTCTCAAAGTCAATGAGATGTGTCCATATCTGACGGACAAATCAGACGTTGACCAGAACGAACGGGCGATAGACTGGATCATGGATTTTGTAGCTTCCAACCAATCAAAGTTTGACCCGGAAGATGAAAAAACGGAGACCTGGGGGGTACTCCGTGATGGCTATATCTGTATCATTAAATCGGTCTTTGACCGGGAGATGATGAGGGAAGGATTTAACCCGGCGTCGTTCCTGTCATGGGCAAAGCGGCGCGGAATACTCGACACAGACCGGGACTACAACACCAAAAAGAAGCTGATTGGCAAAATGCATCCCAGGTGTGTTTGCATAAAAGACAGCACTGATATTTGTGCATATTCGACAGAATTGATTGATTAAAGTTCCCCGGTTCCCCGGTGTTCCCCGCTATTTCGGACACCCCTTATATATAAAATAATTTTGAGAACTTTAATTAGTTAAAGCGTTCAAAATATTCGCTCTATATAGGAAATCTCCGTTTGACCGGGGAACCCGGGGAACCCGTTGCGGCTCTAAGGCTTGCACCGGGGAACCGACCGGGGAACCGCCGGGGAATACCGGGGAACCTGAAAGGAGAAGAAAATGACATTCAGATGGGAGGAAATCGCCTCCAGAGAGGGCCCTATGCCGGACGGGTTATGTCTGTCAGAACAGCGGGCATTTCAAGCGATGGTTTTATTATACCGCAGGTTCAACGCAAAAGCAATCACGCCGGAGCAGGCGTCCGTCGAGAAAAGACAAATCGGAAAGCAGATGATGGAGGAAATCGGTTCTGATAACTTCCGCGACAACACCGCCTATGAACGGGAGAAAATTTTACGGTTGTCAGAGCAGGCAAGGACACGGGCGCGAAAAGAGCCTACACAGGAAAATTGCCTTGCACTGGTTGATACCATTGACGGCATCCTGAAGAATGAACTTCAGCAGAACGTGATTCTTTCAGAACATGGCGCAAATTGCCCATGCTGTGGGAAGTTCTTCAATCAGGATCATGCTCAGGCAAAACCGCGCTTCTGCGAGTCCTGCGGAGCGATGCTGGTGTGGTGATATGGGCGAACTTGAACAATACCTGGTCCCCATCCGGCGGTATTCGGCCAACCCCTGCATGGATTGCTGCTTCCCGATCGGCCAGTGTCCCTGGCTGCGGGAGGAGAAACCCGTGCCGGGTTGGACGGCCAAGAAACGGACGTTCATTGTTGGGAGAAACCGGGGCGGGCGGAAAACATGGGTGACTACATACGCCATCGAGAGCTGCCCGCTGGAAAGGAAGAGAGCATGATGGATGATACAAAGCGCGCCTTGCTGGGCGACCACGAGGCAGCCAAGCGGCTGACGGATGCGGGGGTGCTGGTGCCGTGCCCTGGATGCGGTAGCGACAATATCGTGGATTGGTACAGACACAATGAGGTCTGGTATCAGTGCGATGATTGCGGCTGGCAAGGCCCAAGCGTTTACTGTGAAGGATTTCAGGATACAGAGCAAGCCCGCCTGGAATGGAACACTCGCGCGCCGATTCTGAGCGCGGAGGAGATGGAGAAAATCTATGGAAAAGAAAATTCTTGATGTGACTTGTGGTGCAAGGTCTATCTGGTTCAATAAGCACCACCCGGCGGCGGTCTACTGTGATAAGCGTCGGGAGCAGTACCATCATCTTTGGAAGAACGCCGGTAACTGTATGCTGGACATCAATCCTGATGTGGTATGTGATTTTACAAACCTGCCGTTCACAGATAACTCATTCCATCTGGTGGTATTTGACCCGCCCCATCTGACTGGGGCGAAAGAGACGGCTTGGCTCGTCAAGAAATATGGGAAACTGGACGAGAGCTGGCCGAAGATGCTCCATGACGGTTTCAGGGAGTGTATGCGAGTGCTTAAACCGGATGGGGTGCTTATCTTTAAGTGGTCTGAGTATGACATTCCAGCAGCGGATGTTTGGAAAGCCATTGGGCAAAAGCCTCTATTTGGGCATCACAGCGGGAAGCAAAGCCGTACTTTCTGGGCGTGCTTTATGAAGTTGGAGGAGATGGAGATGCTGGAGGGGATGGAATGAACCTCGGAGAGTATTTTGGCATTGGAGAACCAGCTTTGCAAGTCAGAACAGACGAGGATGGAAACACCGTGGCCTCTGCAACGATACAGGCGGTTGTCCTCTGGAAAGAAGATATCAAAAACTACATCATGGACGAGATCATCAAGATGTGCAAGGAGCACGGAATTACGGACCTGTATGTGCTGAACCGAGATTTCATCCTGTCAGCCGTCAAAGAGAAGATAGAGAGGGAGGCCCAACTATGAAGCTGGAAGAAGCAATCGCAAAAGCTAAAATTTTGAATGATAGCCTTAAAGAACTGACCGATGAATACGAGGGTCAAGGTTCGTTTATAGCGGCTGGTATGGCTGTGTCGTTCAAGCTTGTATTGGACACTATCCTCACCGCCCTCCGCCCCGTCAGCCGGGAGCAGGTGGAGAAGGTGTGGAGGGGTGAGTGGAATTATAGCCATACAACCGAAACAGACCACTTTGCTGTTGTTAAATGCTCAAAGTGTGGGCACGAAGCATTTGCGATAGCCCTTTATGTGAAAGATGAAAATTTCTGCCCCCACTGCGGCGCACCCATGACGGACGAAGCCGTGCAGATGGTGATGGAGAGATTGGAGGCGCTGAAAGATGGCAGAGTTTGATTGCAAGAAGTGCCTGCACGAAAATGTGGGCGTTGATTGAAGTGGTGGAAACGGCCAACTGCGTAATTCTCACCAGTAATCTTGGGGGCAGAAATGAATATTACGACAACGATGAGATGAAAGATGACGGAGTCACTGCCTACCGCCGACCGCCGGAGGGAGAAGCATGAAAGGGCACTATGAAATCAGGGCAGACGGCCAGAGAGCAGATGTGCCGCCATGCAGAACCTGCAGGCACAAAAACAAAATGACCGTTGAGGCCCCGTGTTATAACTGCATTGACCCTGTGGCATTGGCACTGCATAAGCCAAATGCAGGGACGGATTTTGTTTACTACGAGCCGGAGGGGGAGGAAGACACCTGATGGACATTGAGAAGCTGATTGAGCGGCTGAAACATAACTACCACGGGTACAGTACGGTGGAGAACAACCCGGAGGAGACGTTTCATGATATGGTGGAGTGCTTGACCGCCCTCTCCACGCTCCAGGCCGAAAACGAGCAGCTGCGGGCCGAGCTGAACGACTTGCGGGCCCAATGGGATATGTATGGAGGGGATGAAGGAATCACATCCACGTTTGCCGAGCTGGAACAGGCCGGGGCAGAGATCGCCCGTCTGAAACACTATGAGGATAAGTGCCACGACTGCCCTATCGTCTGTGCTAAAACGGAAATCATCAAGGCGCACGAGGAGTTGGAAGCCGTACAAGCTGAGCTGGAACGGGTAAAACAGGAAAGGGATGCGGCAGTAGAGGACCTGCACAAACTTTGCCCCGCATGGAAGTGGGACGGTGAAAAGGAGGACTGACATGGAACGCTTGACAACGTATATCTGCGGCTATGCTCATGGAGCAGAAGGGGTTAGAGAGGATAGCCTGACAGGGAACTATTGTCGTGGAGAGTTTGAGGCCACTGCTATTGTTGACCGCCTCGCAGCCTACGAGGAAACGGGCCTGGAGCCGGAAGAGATAGGAGCACTTAAATCTCGTGAGAAAGGCCTTGTGGAGCTTTTGAATGGCGTGTCCTGCGGTTGCGCTGTAACATATACCCGCCTCCGCAAACTGGCCCAGGCGGATCGTGAGGGGCGGTGCGTGGTGCTGCCTGCAAAGCCAGATCAAACTATCTATCAGTGGCGCATAGGTGATGACTGTCCGAGCGTAAGCCGTCTTGATGGCGCACAAATTAACGCAGATGGAGAGATTACATATCCGATTTGGAACGGTTATTTGATACCTGAAGATTTCGGAAAAACTGTTTTCCTGACCCGCGAAGAGGCCGCACTACGGAGGGAGCAGGATGGAGAATAAAACTATACCGCCGATGTATCCCACTGAATTTGTCGAACGGGAATTAGGGATTAGAACTGACTGCTATAACCACAGCTGCCCATTCAGGGTGAATGATACCAGCAACGCCAACCGTTGCGAGTGTACGGCCTGCCCGAATCGGTGTACGGGCGATTTCTCCATTGCGTGGAACCGGACGCTGACAGATGAAGAGTTGGAAATCATTCAACGGATTGTGGACGATCACGAACGGAGGTGGAGCGAATGAAGGAGTACATCGAGAGGGCGGTTGCTGTCAAGAAATTTGAGAACTATCGCCGTGATTGCGAAGAAGAAAACGACGAAAGAGCTGCACAGATTTTTGAGGATTGCGTATCCGAACTTATGGCTATCTCCGCCGCCGACGTTGCGGAGGTGCGGCACGGGAGATGGGTTAGAGACAAATGGCCGAGCGGAACACACAAATTGATCTGTAGTGAATGCGGAGAATGGAGCGGTAAAAAGTCAAGATACTGCCCTTCGTGCGGCGCTCGCATGGACAAGGAGGACGAGCATGAGGTTAGCTGATGTTGACACGATTTATGACGAAGTTGAGAAACAATATAAAGGGTCAACTGGCATTGAACGTAACTGTAACCGTAATTTTCTTAATTTGATTTGTGATGCTCCCACCATCGACGCCGTGTCTGTGGTCAGGTGCCGGGAGTGCGAAAATTACGGTAAGATTGGGGATTGCCAGTCCTTAGATTTACTGATTTGCATCCATTCTGATACTATTAACAATGATTTTTTTCCTGACCCAGATTTTTTCTGTGCCTACGGCCAGCGAAAGGAGGCCGACCATGAAGTTTCGGGACCCTGAGACGGGGGAAGTGTACGATGCAGACGATGCACTTGATTCCGTTTTTGAATGTAACTGTTGCAATCCGGGGACGTGCCCCATTGGAAAAGAGGCGTTTATTTCTGGTTATTCGTGCGCCGATTATACCGAATCGCATCCCCACGGAGCCGCCCGCCTGATGGGCTATGAGGTGGTGGAGGATGATGAACCACGCACTTGTTTTAACTGCATTGGGTGTGAAATTGAGAAGGACTTTGATCCGCAGGAAGGGTGCAAAAATTGGGTGAAAAGCAAGGAGGCAAACAATGACTGAAACCGAAGTGATCTCCATTGATCGTCACGGCCAGCGGAAGGAGTATCCGTCGATCAAATCTGCAGCAGAGGATGTTGGTGTTCGCCCCTGCCGGATTTCTACCGCCTGCGTTACCGCCCACCGCTGCGCGGGACGGTATTGGATCAAGAAGGAGGATATGGATGGGTGAGTTCCCGGAAAGGCTGAGAAAGTTGCGGGAGACTATGCGGCCAGTTCGGAGCATGACGGTCACATCACAGTTGATGGGGTTAAGCCCGGATGCGCTTCGGAAATATGAGCGAGGAGAGGTCGAACCGAAGATGACAGCTTTAAAATTGATTGCGGCATATTATCACATTAGTTTGGACGAGCTGTGTAAAATGGAGGACGAGTAACCCTTCATGGTCTCACAAAGAATATCGGATATTCATAAAGTTTTATGAGCAAAAAGCGCCATCTATGCGACAATGGAACATGAGGGAGTAACTTCCCCATGCTCCTTCTTTTTCCTCCCCTTTCGGGCTATGCACCAACCACGGCCCAAAGGACAACCCACTCCCCCGGCAGGAGTATCTAGTGAGCAGATATTAAACGGAAAGGAGTGCCTCTCTTGTACGTTTCCTGCCGGGGGACTCCCTTCACGTTAACCTGCTCCAGAGTTTCGCAATCGAAGCCGACATGCGGAGCAGATAACGACTGAGCGGTGGCGGAATAGACACGAAAGTGGGTGTGTCACTTGCGGGAAACTGCGGGTGGGCTATGCCAGTAGACGCACTGATAAATCGTAGGGCAGGGCAACGAGGTTTATACGCGTCCCTGTATGTGAGGTGCAAATCCTCACCCGCTCAAATATGCCGCCTCGCAGTTGCAGGAGACGGGGGCGGAACGATCAATGTTGAGGGGTTACGCATGGCGGGGTAATCTCCCGCCGCCTCTCCTAACATATACGAAAGGAGAACCCTCAAATGAATGAGCTTATGATTTTCAACAACCCGGAGTTTGGAGAAATCCGGACCATAGAAGAGGACGGCAAGGTGATGTTCTGCGGGAGTGATGTGGCAAAGGCGCTGGGATACAAACGCCCCGCTGATGCAATCACTACTCATTGCAAGGGGTCGGTGATTCGCCGACTCCCTACCAACGGTGGTGAACAGGCCATGAAGTTCATCCCCGAGGGTGACATTTACCGTCTGGCAGCCAAGTCAGAGCTGCCGGGGGCGGAACGATTTGAAAAATGGATTTTTGATGAGGTGCTTCCGTCTATCCGCAAGCATGGGGCCTACATAACTCCTGAAACCCTTGAAGCGGCAATTATGAATCCGGATATTATGATCCGGCTGTGTACTGTGCTCAAAGGAGAACAGGACAGAAGAAAGGCACTGGAGGCAGAGCTGGACCGGAGCAAAGAATGGTACTCCATCAAAAGAGTTGCCCACATGAATGGACGGTCTCATAAGGACTTTGATTGGAGGAAACTCAAAAGAGAAAGTGAGCGGATGGGATACGGCGTGAGGAAGATTTTCGATGCTAACTACGGTGAGGTAAATATTTACCATATGAAAGTGTGGGAAAAAGTTTACCCCAATATGGAGCTTTGATACAAGGGCGTGCCCGTCTCGCTGAAATGATGGGAGGGTCGGGTACGGGGAATTTTTGATTGAGGTGGTGATATGGCTGCACGGCTGACGGATAAGCAGAAAAAGAAAATCGTGGCTGATTATCTGGAGACCGAAAGCTATAACGCCACAGCAAAAATCAATGGGGTTTCCAAAGATACTGTGAAGCGGATAGTGCTAAAGTGCGAAGGATTCGCCCAAAAGGCGCAACAAAAAAAGAAGCAGAATACACTTGATATGCTGGCCTTTATGGAGACGCGCAAGGAAAAGATGCAGGAGGCCATCGACCTCCACCTGATGGCGCTGACAGACCCGGAAAAGATCAGGGATGCGGGATTATCTCAAATTGCTACTTCTTTCGGGATCATCGTTGACAAGGCCACAAAGAACACAGCCAGCGGAAACGACAGTTTGAACAAGTTGGATGGTTTGTTGAAGGAGTTTAAGGATGCTGTTAAGTCCGAAACAAACTGAATTTGTCCGGGAGGGGCATCACCGCTGGAATTTTAAGGGAGGGGCCACCCGCAGCGGGAAAACCTACCTTGATTTCCGGTGGATCATCCCAATCCGCATCCGGGAGCGTGTTGGCAAGGACGGTCTGACGGTTATTCTTGGTGTCACTAAATCTACCATTGAGCGGAATGTACTTGAGCCTATGCGAACGATCTATGGTGACGATCTTGTTGGCACGATTTCCAGCGATAATACGGCGTGGATATTTGGGGAAAAGTGCTACTGTCTTGGAGCGGAAAAAGTAACGCAGGTATCAAAAATCCGCGGTGCATCAATCAAATACTGCTATGGAGACGAGGTGGCGGACTGGAGCCAGGAAGTCTTTGAGCTGCTGAAAAGCCGTCTGGATAAGGCGTATTCGTGCTTTGACGGCACTTATAATCCGCAGGGGCCGAATCACTGGTTGAAAGTGTTTCTGGACAGTAAAGCGGATATTTTTAGCCAGACATATACCATTGACGATAATCCGTTTCTCCCGGAGGCTTTTGTGGAGAACCTAAAACGGGAGTATCGTGGCACGGTTTTTTATGACCGTTATATTTTGGGACAGTGGGCGCTGGCTGAGGGACTGATCTACCCCATGTTTGGGGAGAGCAACATCGTGGACGAGGAACCGCCGGCGGGCCGGTATTATATTTCTGTGGATTACGGAACGCTCAACCCCTTTTCTGCCGGCCTGTGGTGCGTGACAACGCAAGGGGCTGTCCGCATCAATGAGTATTATTACAGCGGGCGTGGGACGCAGGAGCAACTGACCGACGAGGAGTATTACCAGGCGATACGGGAACTGGCCGACGGTTATAACGTGGACTATGTGGTCATTGACCCGTCGGCGGCGTCTTTTATCACTACAGTATTCCGACACAATGAGTTCCATGTGGTCAAAGCGAACAATGACGTAATGGACGGGATACGGCGGACCTCTGTCTATCTCAAAAGCGGGAAACTCAAAATACACCGCCGGTGCAAGGACGCTATCCGAGAATTTGGACTATACCGCTGGGACGAGGACTCAACGGTGGACAAGGTCATCAAGGCGGATGACCACGCCATGGACGATATACGATATTTTGCGAATACTATTCTGGTTCGGCATTTCCCGGTAATGAGGTGAACGAATGACCATCATCGACAAACTGAAAGAGCTGGGCTTTTCCACCATCAGCGCGGGCTTTTACGGCAAGGTCCAGGAGTGGAAGTCTTGGTATGAGGGCGACGTGAAGGGGTTCCACCGTTACCGGGTACGAAACGGGGCCGGGATGGTGCGCTGCAAGCGGTACACCCTCAACATGGGAAAGAAAATCCCGGAGGACTGGGCAAATCTTCTCATGAATGAGAGGGTTGAAATCACTCTGGATGGCACAAAGGAGCAGGAGTTTATTGACCGGGTCCTGAAGGAGAACAACTTTCGCGTGCGCTCCAACGAGATGCAGGAAATGGCCTTCGCTCTTGGAACGGTGGCTTTTATCCCCCGCGTGGTGGGCATGGGGGTCACGGAAGCGGGCCCGGTTCCTGGCAGCGCCACAGATATCGTCATCGACTACGTAACGGTGGAGCATATCTGGCCCCTGTCCTGGCAGAATGGCGTTATTACTGAATGTGCCTTTGACAGCATCGTCAACGTAAATGGCGACGATTACTGCTATCTGCAAATCCACCGGAAGGTAAACGGCCTGTACGACATCGAAAACAGGCTGTATACATACCGAAATCAGAACGTGGATACGGAAGTGGCGCTGGCATCTGTGCAGGGCTTTGAGAAGGTGCCCCCTGTTGTTCACACCGGCAGCGACCGGAGGCAATTCGTTATTGACCGGCCCAATATAGCCAACAACTTCGATTACTCCATTCCACTTGGGATTTCGGTCTACGCTAACGCCATCGACAGCATGAAGGGCGTAGATATTGCTTTTGACAGCTACGTCAATGAGTTCGTGCTGGGGAAAAAGCGGGTGATGGTCAAGCCTTCCGCACAACAGTATTTGGACGGGGAGCCGGTTTTTGACCCTGATGATCTGGCCTATTATGTGCTTCCGGAAGACATCGAGGGCGGGGCCATCATTCAGCCCATCGACATGAACCTTCGGACAGCGGAACACACCCAGGGGGTGCAGACACAGCTTAATCTGCTGTCCAGCAAGTGTGGTTTCGGGGAGACTTATTACCGCTTTGACGGTGGGAACATCACTACCGCCACCCAGGTCATCAGTGAAAACTCCACCATGTTCCGCACCATCAAGAAGCATGAAATCATTCTGGAGAGCGCCATCAAAGAACTGTGCCGGATTATTCTTCACTTGGGCAACACGGCCATGGGTGCCGGGTTGAATGAGGATGCGGAGGTCACTATTGATTTCGATGATAGCATCATCGAGGACAAGACAACAGAACGAAATAATGACAGGCAGGATTTAGCGGCGGGTATTATGAACGATTGGGAGTACCGCATGAAGTGGTATAACGAGGACGAAGCCACAGCAAAGAAGATGCTGCCGAAAATGGAGGATATGACGGACGAGGAGGAAGAAGAAATTGAATGAGGTATCCATTTACCCCGGAACTTCTCGATGCCCTCCCGGAAGAGCTGGCCGAGCTATACCGCAATCTTGAAAACACGCTACTAGAGGAAATCTGCTCTCGCCTCAAAGCGTCTGGAGAGCTAAACGAAGTCACTGTCCTAGATATTCAGGCGTTGCGCTCCCACGGTATCAGCCAACAGGAGATCGAGCAAGCAATCAAAAGGACAACCAATATCGGCGAGAAAGAGCTGAATAAGCTATTTGACGATGTTGTAGAGCGGAATCAGAAGTATTACACATATCTGATTGATCGTTCGGATGTAACAGCGCCCAAAACACTGTTGAGCATCGAAGATACCTATGCCATTTATGAGCAGACTCGCCAAACATTCCGAAATATTACGCAATCAATGGCTTTCCTGCTGGACAATGGAAGGACTTTGCTCCGGCCTGCAAGTGCTTACCAATGGGCACTTGATAATGCCGTGTTGCAGATACAGAGCGGTGCAATCAGCTACAATCAGGCAATTAGAGGTGCCGTGAAGCAGCTTGCAGACAGCGGCATCAAGACAGCGGAATATGAAAGCGGTCACATGGACCAGATTGACGTTGCAGTCCGCCGCGCTATTATGACTGGTATCAATCAGCTTTGCCAACAGTATTCGGAGCAAGGCATGGATTATTTGGAAACTGATCTGGTTGAGGTCTCTGCTCATATCGGGGCGCGGAACACCGGAACCGGGCCGGAAAACCACGAGAGCTGGCAAGGGAAGATTTACCGATGGAGCAAAAAACCGAAGCAATCCAGTGGGAGATATCCTGATTTTATCGCTTCTACGGGCTATGGTACCGGACCCGGTCTGGGCGGATGGAATTGCCGCCACCACTTTTATCCGTTTGTTGAGAGTGTTATGGAGCCGACCTATTCAAGCTCTGATCTGAACGCGATGAAGGGGAAAAATCGGGAGATATCTTTTGAAGGCAGGCAGTACGACGGATATACGGCCACTCAAAAGCAACGCCAAATAGAGCGTACTGTCCGTAAGCTGAAACGGGAGCAGACCGCTTACAATGCCGCAGGGCTAGAAGAAGATTACCAAGCTGTAACGGCCCGTATCCGGCGGCTGAACAAGGAATATAAAGCATTTAGCGAGGCGGCGGGGCTGCCGTTGCAGCGGGAGCGTATGCAGATCCAATATCCGGAAGAGATAACCGGCATAAAGCAATTCTCTGGACTGCGAGCATATCAAGGGGATATAAAAATTGTCAGAAAGTTCTCTGAACGACAATATCAGGTGCAGCTTGACCCACCGCAGATTAGCGGTGTAACAGACCACTTTGCAAAGAATCTGACGATGAAACCGGATAGAGCTGCATTGACTATCGAAGCGTCGCAGAGTATCATAAATAACAGCAGGTTAGTCTTATATCAGACCGACAGGAATACATTAAAATTCTTGGCAGACAACGGGTATGTTGTTTTAAGCGTTGACGGGAAGATTGTGACAGCAGTTCCGGAAAAGCTGAGAAAGAAGTATCGGGGCTATTTGGAGGGAAAATGATATGGCAAAAAATCATAATGATAAATACATTTGCCCTCTGTTTGGGCGAGAAATCCTGTACGGAGAATGCTACGAGGTTCAAGAAGTTCGGGAGGACGAGATGGACATGGAGCTTGCAATAGAGCCGTTTGACGTAGAGAAAGCAAATGAAATCTGCGAGAAATGTAAGTGGTATGTTGTGGAGGGCAGCGCATGATAAAAGAAATCAACGGGAAAACATGGTACTGTTGCCCATATTGCGGGAAGGCTCTTTTCCCACTCCGAACAGATACCAAAATACAGCACATGCCGTTCCGATGTAAGGCATGTAAGCATGACATAGAAGTGAATATCGCATAGAGCCAAGAGCCCGTGAGCCAAGAGCCATTGATTATCGAAATTCGGTAGTTGATGGCTCTTTTTGTTTGCCGAGAGGCGTAAAACCGCAGGGCGACGGCCCTGATAATAAACGGAGGTAATACCATGAGTGAACCTATCAATAACCCTACCCCGGCCCCTGTGCCGGAGCCCACACCTGAGAAGACCTTCACTCAGGCGGAAGTGGATGCCATGATCGGCAAACGGCTTGCAAAAGCCATGAAGGGAATGCCCAGCGAGGAAGAGCTTACCGCCTACCGTACCTGGCAGGCTGGACAAGCGGGAGAAAAGGAACGCTGGGACAAGCTGACCGGAGAGCGGGACACGCTGGCCGGGAAACTGACCGCCGCAGAGGCGGAGCGGGACCAACTCAAGCGGGACCTGTATCTGGCCCAAAAGGGCCTGTCCGGCGAGGAGGCCGAGTTTATCGCCTTTAAGGCCGGGAAGATGGTGGACGATAAGAAAACCTTCGAACAGGCCGTGGACGAGCTAACCGCTGACCGCAAGAAAACAACATTTGACTGGACCGCTCCTGTGGGCGGCGGGAAGCCAAAAACAGGAGAAAACGATGTAATGAACGCCCTGATTCGGGGCGCACTCAAGTAAGAAAGGAGCCTATCAATGGCCGATATTATCGACAGAAGCAAACTTTCCGGGCTTATTCCTGAGCCTGTAACCCGTGAGATCATTCAGGGCGCGGTGACGGAGTCCGCCGTGTTGCGGATGGCCCGTCGACTGCCCAACATGACCAGCAAGACGCAGACGCTCAATGTGCTGGACGCCCTGCCCACTGCCTATTTTGTGAATGGAGAGGCCGCTACTGGCGCGTCCGACTCCAAGGGGTCTCTGAAAAAGACAACAAATATGGCATGGGACAAGAAGAAAATCTACGCCGAAGAGATCGCCGTCATCGTTCCCATCCCGGAGGCTGTACTGGATGACAGCGATTATGACATCTGGGGCGAAGTGCGTCCCCGCCTTCAGGAGGCATTCGGCAAGGTCATTGACGCCGCTATCCTGTATGGCACGGACAAGCCCACCTCCTGGCGTGAGGGCCTTGTCCCTTCTGCTACTACTGCAAGCGCAGTCGTAACCGCAACCGCCGACATCTTCAAGGACATCATGGGTGAGGGCGGCGTGATCGCCAAGGTAGAAGAGAGCGGCTATATCCCCAACGGCGTAATGGCGGCTATTCAGATGCGCGCCAAGCTGCGCGGCCTTGTGGACAAGAACGGTCAGCCCATTTTCAAGACCGATATGCAGGGCGATACCCGCTACGCGCTGGACGGCATGAGTATGTACTTCCCTGTGAACGGCGCTTACGACCCGGAAGAGTCTCTTGCCATCGTGGGCGACTGGAGCCAGCTGGTCTATGCCATTCGGCAGGATATGACCTTTAAGATTTTCGACAGTGGTGTGGTGCAGGATCCCACCACCGGAAACATCCTCTATAACCTGATGCAGAACGACATGGTGGCCCTCCGTGCCGTCATGCGGCTGGGCTGGGAGATTCCCAATCCCATCAACGCTTACAATGTCGGGAACACGAAGGCTTTCCCTTTTGCTGTCTACGCACCGGCGGGGGGGTAATTGGGTCTGACACCCTAACGCTATTCCCCAGCGGTCAGACCCTATTGGGGAAACAGGTTTCCGAGCTTGTGGGTGATGACCTGAAGGTTTATGCGAACGGCGCTGTAACGGGCACATTTCATTATGTTTCTGATTATACAGAGTTCAGCAGCACCCCGGAGGAGCAGAGCGGGTATTATTTCCCGTTCCATCTGACCAAAACCGGGTCAAAAATGACCTTCAAGAAAAACGGCTCCCCTACAAAGCAAAACATCCCGTTTGATGCCGACATCATATTCCGAGTAACCAAGGACGATACCTTTGAAGTGCTTGTTGATGATTCCAGTGTGGTGAAATTTAGCTTTACTGGAGCGACGTTTGAGCCACAGGCCAAGACGAAAACCCGCTTAAAGAAGTAAGGAGGTCTCCTGATGGCTTACGCAGATTATCAGTATTACAAAAATACATACCTGGGGACGGCCATCCAGGAGGCCGACTTTCCGCGCCTCGCCCTGCGTGCAAGCAGCTTTTTGGACTATTACACGCAGGGCCGGGCGGCAAAGAACGCAGAGTTAGACGCGCTGAAAATGTGCTGCTGCGCCCTTGCGGAACAGTACCAGGTCATCGAGACCGCCCAGGTACTGGCGCAAAAGGCCCTGACCGCTTCGTTGGAATCCAGCGATTCCGGGGAACTGCAAAGCCAGACAGTGGGCAGTTGGTCTAAGTCCTACCGCAGCGGCGGCGAGAGCGCCCAACAAGCGGCTGAATCCGCCCGGGCAGCAGAGGCCATGCTTGCCTCTATTGCCCAGAGGTATTTGGCCGGGACAGGGCTTCTATACCGGGGGAGGTGTTGTTGTGGACATGTTTCCACACACTGTAACGGTCTATAACACCGACACCGTAGAACTGCCGGAGAACGATTTTGAGCCAACGCTGGTCAACTACATCACCATCCTTCGCGGCGTGATGCTGGATGCCTCCAAGGGCTCCAATGTGGCTAAGAGCGGGCTTGAGGGGGCCGATTCCGTGAACCTCTATATCCCTGTTAGTGTGGAGGCGGTGGACGGCACTACGGGCGAGCCAAAGCAGTACACGGGCCCTATCGAGTTCTGGCGGGCCGATGACAAGTCCGGCCTCTGGACGCTGTCTGTTGGGCGCAACTGCTTTTTCGTCAAAGGCGAGGCAGTACACCCCGACTGGACGGTGCAGACCATAGAGGCCGCCTATGATGATGTCTACGATGTCACAAAGGTGGACTTCAAGGACTTCGGCGGGGAGATGTCGCACTTTCAAGTAGGGGGTGTCTGAGATGCTGAAATTTACGGTACACACCAGCGGGCTTGATTCCCTCCCGGAACGGCTGGCGAGCGCATCCGAAAAGGCGGAACATACCGTTGCAATTCAGGTGCAGAAGGACACATCCCCCTATGTCCCGTTCCTGACCGGCTCACTTGATACAAGGACAAGGGTGGATGGATCCTATATCATCTACCCTGGCCCATATGCCAGATACCTTTACTACGGTAAGGTCATGGTGGACGCGGCGACAGGGAAAGGCCCCATGCGGATCGTCAGCAAGGACGGAACAGAAGTTATCCGCTTCCGCAAAGGTGCAACGCTGAAGCCGACAAACCGGGACCTGGACATCAAACGCTCGGGGCACCCAAAAGCACAATCCCACTGGTTTGAGGCAAGCAAGGCCAAGAACCTCCCTAAATGGCTGCGTGTCGCAAAGGAGGCAACATTGCATGAGTTCAAATGAAAAACAGAGGTTGTCTGTCTCTGCGGCAGAGCGCACCAAGATTGACCGGAAGGTTTTGGCGTGGCTGAACCAGTACCCGGACTTGCCGGTTGCTGTTGTCAAGACACAGCCGCAGTTGCCCATCAACGAGAAGGGCATGGCCCTATCTGCCTCGACAAATGCCTATTACTCCCGGCGATACATTATGGGCGGGTATCAGGCTGAGTATTCCTTCCGGATAATCTATCGTGTTAAGCCTGGAGACAGCATGAACGCACGTTTGGAGGCGCTGGAGGCACTTAACCAAATGGGAGACTGGTGTAGCGAGAACTTACCAAGTTTAGGTGATGAAATTCGTGTGCTGAAAGTATCGCCCACTTCGTCGGCTGAACTTTACGCTCCGTATGAAAACGGGGACGAAGATTACTTTATCGAAATGACCCTGACCTACGAGGTCGGCGTCTGAAAGGAGAAGTCGAACATGAAAGCAATGCTGTCTCAGCCTATGGCTGGAAAAACTGATGAAGAAATCATTGCAACCAGAGAAAAGGCTATCGCGGCTCTGAAGGAAAAGGGATACGAAGTTGTGAACACCCTGTTTACTGATGAGTGGTACAGCAAAGAGCAAATGGAGGAACGCGGAGTAGTTCAAATCCCGCTTTGTTTCCTGGCGAAATCTTTGGAGAATATGAGCCTTTGCCATGCAGCCTATTTCTGCGAGGGGTGGGAGACCGCCAGAGGATGCCGAATCGAGCATGAGGCGGCAAAAGCATATGGGCTGACCATCATTTACGAAAAGTGAAAGGAGCAGAACAATGGCTGATTTAGAGTTTAATACTACCCCAGGCCAGACTGTAGGTCGGGAAATGCTGATTGCATATCTAAATACTGGAGAGAGCGGGTCTCCCACTTGGTCCCCCATCGGAAAGCGAGTGGAAGATAGCTCCATTGAATTTGACTGGCAGACGGAGACCAAGGTAGATATCTTTGGCGATACCTATACCACTGGTAAGAAGGCAACCAAGACACAAACCTTTGACCCCTGCGAGTTGGATGGCGCTGACGAGGCGCAGCAAAAGATTTGGAATCTTGCCATCAAAGAGAACAACGTCAATGCTTTGCTGAATCAAGACATGCTTATTGTGCACCTGTATGCAGGCACGGCAAACACGGCGGTATTTGCGGAGAGGTATTCTGCCTGCTCGGTATTGCCTACTGGCCTTGGCGGTGAGGGTGGTGGCTCCATTGGGATGCCCATTGAGGTAACTTACGGCGGCACCCGCACTACTGGAACAGCATCCATTTCCGGGACTACAGTGACCTTTAAAGAAGACTGAGGGGAGTAATCTATGAGAGAACTCAATTTTGATTCTGGACTTGTTACATATTCCCTAAATGGCAAGTGCGATGTTTCTTTCAATCCAACAGACTCTAACTTTGTGGATCGTCTATATTCCGCATTTGAAGAACTGGATAAAAAGCAGGAGAGTTACAAAGCGCAGGTCGAAAAGATGACCAATAGCCGCGAGATTTTCAATTTCGCTAAAGAGCGGGACGCGGAAATGCGCGAGATTATTGACAACCTGTTCAATGAGCCGGTCAGTGACTCCCTGTTTGGCGGCATGAATGTGTACTCTATGGCCGGGGGATTGCCGGTTTGGTGTAACCTCATTTTTGCTGTGATGGACGAAATTGACAGTTCAGTTGCAAGGGAGCAAAAGGCTACCAATCCCAGACTTGCAAAATATACTGCCAAATATCAGAAATATAAAAAGTAAAGATTGGAGCATGGCATGGGCTACGGACTACCAAAAAGCGTTGAAATCGATGGAGAAGAATTTTCTGTCCGATACGATTATCGAGTCATTCTTGATATATTTGAGGCTATCAATGATCCCGAATTGGACGGTCAGGAACGGGCCCTAGCCGTGCTCCTAATGTTCTACCCGGACTTTGAAAATATTACAGATTACGATTCTGCAATCAAATTGTGCTTGAATTTTATCAACGGTGGGAATCCGGAGAATTCTGGCAAGAAACAACCCCGCCTTGTGGCGTGGGATCAGGACTTCCAGTATATTGTTGCACCAATCAATCGTGTTCTTGGATATGAAATCCGTGATACGGAGTATGACATGAAAACCAACACAGGCGGAGTGCATTGGTGGACATTCCTGGCTGCATATATGGAAATTGGAGACTGCCTGTTTGCTCAGATAGTTAGAATCCGTGAGAAAAGGCTAAAAGGTAAGAAATTAAGCAAAGAAGACCAGTATTTTTACCGGAAAAATTGGGAAATTGTGGACATAAAGAATCACTACACGAGCGCAGAAAATGATCTCGTGAAGGCGTGGACGGGGGGGTGAAATAATGGCTGCTGATGGAAGCATTATTATTAACACAAATTTAGATGACAGGCAGGCGCAGCAAGAACTTAATAGGCTTAATAGAAAAATCCAAAATTTAAACAACCAAATCTATGTAAAACAGCGGCAAAGAGCACCTCTTGTTGAACAATCCAGGCAATTAGGAGCGGAGTTAGACGAAGCACAAGCAACGCTCGCGAGAATGACAGCTGGAGATGAATTTTTTCCATCCGCTAGTATCCAAGAGCAGCAAAACCGCGTAAACGAGCTTCGGGGCTCTTGGAATAATGTGCAGAGTCAAGTCGAAAGATATGATAGAACCATAGAAGCTGCAAACGTACAGATCAACTTGGCTCAAGAACAAGCCGGAGAAATTGAAAGTAATATGGGCGAAATAAGTTCTAGTGCGGAACGGACATCCCAAGCATTTGATAGAATGCAAAGAAATATTACTAGATTTTCTTTAAGATTGCGTGAAGTCGTACGAAGTGCGCTTGTGTTCACTGTTATTTCTCAGGCATTAGCCGCTTTCAGAGAGTGGCTAGGAAAAGTAATTCAAACAAACGATGAAGCATCCGCAGCAATTGCACGCCTGAAAGGTGCTCTGCTGACATTGGTACAGCCTTTGGTCAATGTTATCATTCCTGCTCTAACAACTTTTGCGAATGTCCTTACACGAATTGTAAGTGCGGCGGCAAGCTTGCTGTCTTCCTTGTTCGGAACTACCGCGGAGCAATCTGCAGAAGCTGCTGAGGAGCTTTACAATGAGACAGAAGCCCTTGAAAGCGTTGGAAGCGCAGCTAAGAAAGCCGAAAAATCTTTGGCCGGTTTCGACACTATCAATAAACTTTCTGGCGATACTGCGGCGGGGAGCGGAGGTACGGTAACTGGAGAAGGTGTAAAGCCAGACTTTACAAGTGTCATTAAAGACCAGCTTTCTGCTATTGTGGAATTGTTTACTGGAGCGGCCCTGCTAGCTTTAGGCGCTATCCTAACGTTCTCTGGAGCAAATATTCCACTTGGGCTTGCACTTATGGCAATTGGTGCATTGGCAATTTGGGATGCTGTTGTAGAAAACTGGGATACAATAGCATCTACGCTACAAAGTACATTGGGAGCCATTGCTGCAATAGTAAGCGGAGCGTTGCTGGTTCTTGGCGCTATCTTAACTTTTTCCGGTGCGAATATCCCGCTCGGAATTGGCCTGATGATTGCAGGAGCGGTTGGTTTAGCAGGCATTGTTAACCTCAATTGGACAGCGATCCAAACTGCATTGCAAGGCCCTATCGGTGCTATTACCGCTATTATCAGTGTAGCTTTTTTGGCTTTGGGTGCTATTCTTACATTTTCTGGCGTCAATATCCCGCTCGGAATTAGCTTGCTTGCCGTTGGCGCTATTGCGTTGGCAGAAGTTGTCTCTTTAAATTGGGATACGATTGTCACAGCACTACAGGGGCAAATTGGCGAAATTACTGCAATTGTAAGCGCAGCGCTACTTGTGCTAGGCATCATTTTGTGCGCAACAGGTGTTTTTATTCCGCTTGGAGTTGCTTTAATTGCAGCAGGAGCTATTGGGCTTGTTACCGTTGCGGCTCTAAACTGGGACGCTATTTTAGACAAGCTCAAAGAAGTGTGGGCGAGCATTAAAAACTGGTGGAACACAAATGTTGCAAAGTATTTTACCGCCGCATGGTGGAAGGAGCTCGGAAGAAACGCAATCAACGGATTGATCGATGCTATTGAAACCGGATTAAACTGGATCATCAGCAAAATCAATTCATTTATTGAAACTGTCAACAAACGACTTGCCGCACTATCTTTTATGGGCTTTAATGTTAGTATTCCGACCATTCCAGAGGTTAATATACCTCGACTTGCCCAGGGCGCGGTCATTCCGCCTAACCGGGAGTTTCTAGCTGTCTTGGGTGACCAGAAGCAGGGGAATAACATTGAAGCGCCTGAGAGCTTGATCCGCCGCATTGTACGCGAGGAAACTGCCAATTTGGGCGGAGGTGAGCAGACTGTTATCTTACAATTGGATAGAGACCAGCTGGGGAAGGTGGTCTATAAGCTGAACAAGGCGGAGACCCGGCGTATCGGCGTCAATCTGGCGGGGGTGTGACATGAGCTACATCAAACTGAATGGAAAAGAGTTTGACGCGGATGTTGCCATTTCCGCATACAACCGAAATTTCAACGTTTTGGACGGAGAGAACGCCGGCCGCGTCATGACCGGCCGCATGGTGCGGGACATTATCGGAACGTACATCGGCCATCAGCTGACAGTGTTTCGCCGGGGCGACAACTACCAGGGCCTTGATGAGTTCTGGGACTACTTGGTGGAACATTCCGTCGATGACTCTGTACAGTTGGAAGCTGCTGACGGACAAACCACGATCTCGTATGAAGCCTATTACACCAGCGCCTCGCAGGATATGGAGAAGGTGGAAAACGGTATCAACTATTGGGGCGAAATCGAAGTTAGTTTTGTCCCTATGGAAGCGCAGGTGACGCCGTTTTGAGTGTTACGACTGTACTTTACAAGGACATAGCGCCGGGAGCGGACGAGGACGCTTCCGTCTCCACTACGGAGGCGATGCCCTTTTCTGCGCCGTCAAAACTCCCATTCGGTATCACGCCGGAACCGACCATTACCTGTGAGCCGAACCACTGGGGATTGGCTGGGGACTATGTCACTGTGGACACACAGGAGGTTGCATTCTGGTCTGTGGAAACGAGCGGAGATGACTGTAATTTTACAAACAAACCAGTCATCACGCTTGAGATGGACCAGCAGTATTCCTCCGTCGGCATTACATTGGCGTTTGATACGGCATCCGGTGACTATTGCCCATCAGTCAATATCAAGTGGTATCAGGGGGAATCTCTAAAGGCGGACGTGGATTTCACGCCCAATGCAGCAACGTATTTCTGCAATCGGAAAGTGCAGAGCTATGACAAAGTGGTCATTACCCTGGGCAGCACGAATCTTCCCAACCGGCGGGCGAAACTGGAACATATTATTTTCGGCGTCTACCGCTATTTCGGGATGTCTGAACTGCGGTCCGCTTCCATCATCAACGAAATGAGCCTGATTTCCACGGAAATGCCAATCTCTACAATGAACTGGACGTTAGACAGCCGGGAAGACGTGGACTTCATGTTCCAGCTCAAACAACCTGTAGAGGTCAGGAACGACAATAAACTGATCGGCGTGTACTACATTGACAGCCACACCAGACAGGCGCAAAACCTGTACACAATCGACTGCCAGGATGCTTTTGGAGTGCTGGATGACAGCCCCTTCCCTGGCGGCGTGTACAACGAAAAATCTGCAAAATCTCTACTGGAAGAGATCGTGAATGGACAGTTTTTCATCGAGTATGACTCGGACGTAGAAGACACGGCTTTGACAGGGGTTATTACATCCGGAACTATCCGGACGGCTATACAGCAGGTGTTATTTGCGTGGGGCGTGTGCGCGTCAACTGATGGGCGGGACGGCATCCGAGTATTTAATTTGCCGGGGACTCCTGACGCCATCACAGAGGATTACACGTTTACTGGAGTCACCGTGGACACCAGCGCGCTTGTGACAGAGGTTAGAGTGACCGCCCATGTATATACTCAGGCCGAGAACGGAGGCGTGGAGATCAACGGTGTCAAATACGACGATGCCAAAACAGTTTACACCATTACTAATCCGGATGTAATTGCCACTGATAAGCAAAATGTTATTGAGGTCGCAGATGCCACTCTCGTTTCGCCGGATATCGGGCAAGCAACGGCACAGAGGGTCTATGACTACTATGCGAAACGGATTACCACCAATGCGAAGATCGTTTGGACAGGAGAGCTATTAGGGGATTGCGTGACGCTTCCCACCGCATGGGGGGCCACGAATGCCGGGAATCTCCGCCGCATGGAAGTCAAGTTGTCAAATACCGTTGTGGCGACTGTGGCATCCCTTGGAGGCTAGTATGAGTATTATCGACACGTTGATAACAGACCGAACACAATCCGACGTGACCCGCTGGCGCACCCTGCATGATAGGGGCTGGGGCGGAATGACAGAGGGCGAAAAAGCGGAATGGTCTGCCGGAGTGAAAGGAGCTTACAACGCAACGGACCTGAATAGAGTTGGAGAAGCGATTGAATATATCGCTGATTTGTTCGGCGGGTTTGGCTTTCCTATGGCGATTACTCCTAAGACTGACTGGGCCATCAAGGATATTCCGACTAGCCAGGATTTAGAGGACTACCTTTCCAACGTGGCGGCAATCCGCTCCATGATGTCCAATATTCCCGTTTATCCCTCCGATTGGCAGGCTCCGCCGGAAACCCCTGAAACCATGCAACATCTCACCTATGAGCAGGCGAATGACATCGAGCGGATATTGACCGATATCAATGATTTGCTGGTATGGGTCAGCAACAATCTTCTGTGGGTGTTTGCTGGCGATGTCTATGCTGGCGAATGGTAAGGAGGCAACATGCAAGACAGAATCCCTACTTATCCGGGGCGGGTTAAACTTACTCCTGTCTCCGGTCAAGAGAATACATACGACCTTGTAAGGGCAGACGAGCCGTCACAGGTTGGAACGCCCCTCAGCACGGCTACGCTGTTTAAGCCGGAGACGGAAGCAGTATTTTTTGGGAACACGGCAAACCGCACTGTTAACGACGCCCTATATCTGATCGGCACCACCTTTACGGCGGCTGAAATCCAAGTAACCTACAACGGAGGTGGTAACTGATGGCGCAGACACTCGGCAGCGTGGCGGTGGGGAGCATCGTCAAGATCGACGAGAACGGGAGCCCGGCAAACTACATCGTGGTGCATATCGGGAACCCGGATGTAAGACTGTATGGTAGTTCCTGTGACGGTGCGTGGTTGCTGCGGCAGGATATTGCGGAGAAATGCCAATGGAACAGCACCAATGCAAACACACTTGCAGGCTCCACAATTATGTCTACGATGGCTGGGTATCTGGGAAGGTATGAAAGCCACATCCAGTCTGCCATCAAGACAGTGAAAATCCCATACCATCCAGGAAATGGAGAACCTTCCTGGAACATCAAAAGTGGAGAAAATGGTTTGGAGTGCAAACTGTTCCCTCTTGGTGGATATGAGGTCGGCCTGTCTGACCCAAGCGGAATTATGCCCGCAGACGGCGCGAAGCTGGATTACTTCAAGAGTGGACTTGACGCGGAAGCCAATAGCAAGCGGATTGCTAAACTGAATGGAGCCGCGGCTGCTTGGTGGCTTCGCTCTCCAGTTTCTTTGAGCACAGACGGGAAGTTTTACATCTTGCCCGATGGCAGCTTGGGCAGCACTACGGTAAACCCCTCTTATGGCGCTCTACCCGCCATGATTATGGACCCTACCATCCTGGTTTCGGATGATGGAACCGTTGGCGTTCCGGCGTCCCCTACCGCTTTGAATGTGCCGATTCAGGTCATGCAGGGACGGCAGATCACGGTGAGCTGGTCTGCCGTAGATGGAGCAAGCAGCTACATCCTGGAGCGCAAAGCGAACACGGACGCCGACTGGGTGCAGGTGTATTCCGGAGCAAACACGAGCTTTGAGGAAACGGTGGGCACCTGGACAAGCGTTCAGTACCGCGTCAAATCTCTCGCAAACGGGAAATATGGCGATTATACAACGAGCACATCTGTTTCCGTAGTCCCTCTTTCTGCCCTGGTGATTTCTGGGTCTGACGGCAGTTTGGGCACTCTCACAAATGATGTGCAGTATTCGGTGTCCTCCAGTGGGACCAGCGTTTTAACAGTTACAGAGACCATCAACGGCGTCAACACTCGGACATTCACGGCCACCAACGGAGCCGAAAACAAGATTTCGGTGGTGGACCTGCCCACGGGAATGGGCACCGTCAAGATTACGGCTTCCACCAATCCCGGCAGCGGCGTGGTGAGCGTGACACGAGAGTGGACGTACACCAAGGCGGCCATCACCTTCCCGGACGCCGGGAGCGTGGCGGACCTGACCCAGCAGGGGAAAACCATCTGGCCCAAGACCATCGCGGAGGCGGTGCGGACGCCCGGTATCTGGGGCGGCAATCTGGGGCTGGCGCTGAGCAAGCTGGCACAGGCTATGCTTTACGACCCATCAGGCGGCACCTTCACGGACATCTCCGGCGGGGCTATCCCCATGGTGCACATCGAGACCGGGAGCTATGTGGGGACAGGAACGCACGGAAGTGCCAATAGAACAACACTCACATTTGGCGGATTTCCGCAGTTTGTTTTTGTTTATTTGGCAGGAGATCAGGCCGCTTTAATGACCCGGGATGTAACACAAGCGTTTGAGCTATATGATAACGGGAACTGGCAGTCACGTGATTTTATTAATGGCCTCAAATTTTCTTCAAATAGCGTTTCTTGGTATTCCAATACAGACGAAAATACCCAACTAAACGGGAAAGGCAGAAAGTACAGCTATATTGCGTATCTATTTGGAGGTGATTCTAAATGATTTACCTAACTCCGCGCCCAAATCCCAGCGGAGCATACCCGGCCCCGCAGAGCAATCCCTTTCCCGGCGCAATCCCACTGACGGATGAACAGGCGGAGACGGTGGTGGATTACAACGGCTTTGTTACCATCACCAGCCATGAGGAGGAGTACGAGGAGGGCTTCTTCCGCACGGTCTACACCGTGGAGCCGAACACCGAAGCCTGGGAAGCGTGGAAGGAATCCCTGCCTCCAGAGCCGGAGCCGGAACCTGAACCGGAGTATGTGACCTATGCGGAGCTTGCGAAAGCAATCAGAGAGGGCGTGAACGAAGTATGACGGACAAGCAGTTTGTACTTACCACCATGCGGGATACCGGGCTTGCGAGGGCACAGACCCTCCAGGCCCAGGCTTCGGACATGACGGGAACGGAGCTGTATGCCTCCGAGGACTACATCCCCAGCTTTACGGCGGCCTGTGAGGCCATGAACATGCTGGAACGCAAGGCGGGCTTTGTCTGCTGTTCCACAGCGGGGCGTGTGGTGCGTCTCCTCCAGCCCTATGACAGCACTATCTACAACACCCAAGAGCCGGAGGACCTGCCCGCACAGTGGGGCTTTGTGTGGTCCACAGACCCGGCCAAGGCCCTGCCGTTTATCGCTGTCTCCACTTCGCCGTATATGACCGGGGACTGCTGCACCTATGACGGTCATGTCTGGCGGTCCGGTCAGGACAACAACGTGTGGGAACCCGGAAGCGTGGGCGTGAAGTGGGAGGACCTGGGGGAGGTGTCCAATGGCTGACGAGAAGTGTATCCTGGACCCGCAGAGGGATTGCCTGGGCCTCCAGAAAGCCAACATGCTGGAAAAGCAGATGTCGGAATGGCGGGAGGCATCCCGCAGCACCCACAAAGAACTCTTTGACCGGATGCGGGAACTGGAAAAGGCGGAGGCCGCCCGGAATGAGCAGTACGACAATATCATGGAGAAGCTGGACCGGCTGATCGCATGGCAGGAGGCCGAGCAGGCCAAGCCGAAAAAGCGGTGGGAGGCCATCGTGGACAAGTCCGTATGGGCGGTGCTGGCGGCTGTGATTGCGTTTATTTTGGCCCGCATTGGGCTGTAATTTGAAAGGAGCTTACTTATGACTACCAACGAAATCTTGAACAAGTACACCACTGGCGAAATGACCCTGCGCGAGGCGAACGAGGCTCTGAAAGAGGCAGGCGCGGGCTTTACCCTGGACCCCAACCGCAACGTCATCACTCAGGAGGAGTTTGTGGCGACCACTGCGGGGGAGACCCCCGATACCGTCAACGGCTATGGCCTGATGGACCACGGCGTAGGCTGCATGGAGAAGGTCCATGTGGTGAACGGCAAGACCGTGGATGTGAACATGGGCGCCGAGACCGCCTACGTGTACATCGCAGGGAAGAAGTACGAGCTGAAGGGCGACACCCTGGCAGAGCCGGAGGGCTGATATGGAAACACTGCAAAAACGCCTCGGAAACCTGCTGACAGTGAAGTCCATCGTCACCATCGTTTTGACGGCGGTGTTTGCCTACCTGACCTGCACCGGCGGCGTGACGGCGGAGCAGTTCTTGACGGTGTTCACCGTGGTCATCGCGTTCTATTTTGGGACGCAGGCGGAGAAGAAAGCGCAGGCGGACAATGGCAACAGTACGGGAACTCCTTGACATCGCCCGTGGAGAGCTGGGGTACAAAGAGACCCCAGCCAACTCCAACCGGACGAAATACGGCGCATGGTACGGCCTGGACGGCCAGCCCTGGTGCGTGATGTTTGTGGAGTGGGTCTTTGCCCAGGCGAGTGTCAAGCTGCCCATTGAGACCGCCAGCTGCACAATCTTGATGAACGCCGCCAAGGCCGCCGGAAACTGGGTGACATCCAATTACCAGCCTGGAGACGTGGTGATCTACGATTGGGGCGGGGACAAGCGCCCGGACCACTGCGGCATCGTGGAGGCGGTGGGCGGCAGCTCCATCACCGCCATCGAGGGCAATACCGCCATTGGCAACGACAGCGACGGGGGAGAGGTCATGCGCCGGACCCGGACGCTGGGGCAGATTTTGGGGGCTGTACGGCCCGCCTATGACAAGGAGGTCACTATGGACAATACACCGTCTCCCGCCCACAAGGAGGGCGTGGAATGGGCCATTGCAAACGGCATCATGACGGGCAACGGTGAAGGAGACCTGATGCTCTCCCAGCCCGTTACCCGGCAGCAGATGTGCACGATGTTGCATCGGCTTTGGGAGCTGATCGAAAGGACGTGAAACTGTGGCAACTGCCCGTGTCAGATTACCGGATAGCCTGGATAGCCTTATGCGCTCCGAGATGGAGACGGCCATCCGGGAAGCTAATCTTGGGAATGATGATACGGACATTGCCCGGCGCTACCTGATCGACAAAGTCCCGCAGATCGACATTGCAGCGGAGTTCGGCTGGGAGCGGTCTACCATTTCCTACCGGGTCAAACGGATCGTCTCAAAGGTCGAAAGAACTGCACGGAAGCTACATTTCACATAACTTCACCTAAACCCCGCTTGGATACCACCCAGGCGGGGCCTTTTTCTGCAAAAATATCATCAGGAGGACGTAAGGGACAAGGGCTGGTACACGTCGCCGCCCTCCTTGCGGCCTTCTGATCTTTTATATAAGGACGTGTTTTAAGTTGATTCTGAATGGTTCAGAACTGGTGGCCCGGCTGGTGGCCTGCGGCTTCACGGAGTCCACAGCAAGAGACACCTGCGAGAAGTATGCGGCGGAGGGAGACTTCTCCGGCCTTGAAGGGTTTATCCGGCAGAACGAGCTTTTGTATGATGACCGAAAGCAATATGTTTGAATTTTACAATCCGAACCCCTACGAAAAAAATGTGGGGGATTGTACCGTCCGGGCCATCTCGAAGGCGCTGGAGCAGGACTGGTACAGGACATACCTTGGCCTCTGCATTGAGGGAGCTGTGAGAGGCGATATGCCCAGCGCAAACGCCACATGGGGGGCTTATCTCCGACGGCATGGCTTTCAGCGTGACATGGCACCCGAGGACATGACCGTGGCGGAGTTTGCGATGGGGCATCCAAACGGGACTTACATTCTGGCCCTGTCCGGTCATGTGGTATGCCTGCAGGATGGTGTGATCTACGATACATGGCACAGTGAACACGAAACTGTGCTGTACTACTGGCAGAAAGGATGACGTGAGATGCCTAACTATCCCTATTACTATCAGCCGTACCAACCGTATCAGCCGCCTATGGCGGACCAGCTGACGCAGCTGCGGCAGTCCTATCAACCCATGCAGCAGCCGCAGCAAGCCCCGGCGTCTCCGTCTATTGTGTGGGTGCAGAGCGAGATGGAGGCGGCTAATTATCTAGTCGCTCCAAACTCCGCCGTTACGTTATGGGACAGCAACTCTCCAGTGGTCTATCTCAAACAGGCGGACGCAAGCGGCAAGCCCAGCATGAAGATATATGACCTCGTAGAGCGCAATCAGAGGCCCGTACAGGCCCCACAGGCTCCGGCGGTAGAGTATGCGCCCCTGTCTCGTCTGGAGGCCCTGGAGGCCCGCCTGGATGCGCTGGCGGCAAAAGATAAGGAGGATACGGAATGAATCCCTTTTTCCAGGCGATGGGCGGCAACAGACAGCCCAACATGATGCAGCAGTTTCAGCAGTTCATGAACCAGATGAAGGGGAAGGACCCTAACGCCATGATACAAGAAATGGTATCCTCTGGCCGCATTTCTCAAGATCAGCTCAACCAAGTCCAAAAGCAGGCCCAGCAGATGCAGGGCATGTTTGAGGGGATGCGGGGGATGTTTGGGAAGTAAGTCTAAACTACTCTCTAAAGCTATAAAGTAAGTTTAGAGTTCAGAATCTAAATAAAAAAGTTAAGAAAACGCTTTCCCTTCTTCAAATCGCAAGAGAAATATGCCAACTATAGTTGCAATCTTTTGTGACTTAGTTTCAATTTGGTTTTAATCTAGTCTCAAAATCCCGGCCGGGTTTTGAAAATAAATCTACAAAGGAGATAACACAATGAGTCTTTCTTCTGACGGCGCTGTGATGACCATGCCCGTGACTCCTGCCTATCAGGGCGGAAACGGCGGTTTCGGCGGTTGGGGCGGCGATTGGGCCTCCTGGATTATCCTGTTCCTGATCTTCGGTATGTTCGGCTGGGGCGGCTATGGCGGCGGCTGGGGTGGTAACTCCGGCAATGGCCTGGGTTCTCCCTCTGGTCAGGGCTGGGCCACCAGGGCCGACATCAACGAGGGCTTCGCCCTGAACGGCCTCCAGAACGGCCAGACCTCCATCCGGGATGCCGTGAGCAACGGCTTCCATGGCGTGGATACCGCTGTGTGCAACCTGGGCTATCAGACGCAGGCGGGCTTTAACGCCCTCGGCGCCCAGCTGGCGCAGTGCTGCTGCGATACTCAGCGGAGCATTGACGGTGTCCGGTACGACATGGCTACTCAGGCTTGCGATACCCGCAACACCATCCAGTCCAGCACCCGCGACATCATCGACAACGCCAATGCCAACAGCCGCGCGATCCTGGACTTCCTGACCCAGGATAAGATCGCTACTCTGACGGCTGAAAACCAGAGCCTGAAGTTCCAGGCTTCTCAGGCGGCGCAGAACGCTTTCTTCAGCGCCAATCAGGAGGCGCAGACCGCTGAACTGATTCGCCGCATCAACCCCATGCCCGTCCCGGCCTATCAGGTGCCCAATCCTTATGCCGGATGTGGCTGCAACCCCTGCGGCTGCGGCTGCTAAAATCCAATACATCAACTTGTAAGAAAGGCTTACATGTTCGGCCCCGTGCCGATTTTGAACCATGCGGCGGGGCAACAGCCTCGCCGCTATCTTTTTGAAAGGAATGAAGTTTATGGCTGAATTTACTGGAGTATTTGTCCAGCAGGTAGCCGCTAATCAGAACGTGGTCTTTACGGAGACGCCTGTCAGCGGGTCTAATTGCGTCGTGCACCGTGACGGCTCCGGCATCGTTACCCTGCGTGGAATGACGAATCAGTGCCGCGCCCGCTATAAAGTGGTTTTCGGCAGCAACATTGCAATTCCCACCGGCGGCGCGGTAGGCCCTATCTCCGTTGCCATCGCTGTGGAGGGAGAGGCACTGGGCAGCGCTACTGCTATTGTGACCCCTGCCTCGGTGGACGAGTTTTTCAACGTGTTTGCTGCGGCCTTTATTGAGGTCCCCCGTGGCTGCTGCGTGACTGTGGCAGTCAAAAATACCAGCGCGGAGACGATTGAGGTTGAAAATGCTAACCTGATCGTTGAGCGCGTGGCTTGAAAGGAGAGTCAACATGTATATGCACGAACTGAAAGAAAAGCTCTGCGAAGAGTTGGAGGAGATCGCCCGCAAGCCGGAGATGTCTGCCGGGGACCTTGAAGCTGCTCACAAGCTGACCGACACCATCAAGAACATCGACAAGATCGCAATGTTGGAAGAGGACGGTGGATACAGCCGGGCCGGGGATTGGGAGGCTGATATGCGCGGCACTTATGCCCGCGGCTCCAGCTACCGTGGCCGGAAGCGGGACTCCATGGGACGTTATAGCCGGGATGGGCGCATGGGTGGATACAGTCGCCACGACTCCAAAGAGGCTATGATGGAGCAGGCTCAGGAGATGATGGATAACGCTACTACTGAGAGGGAGCGCGACGCCATTCGCCGCTTTATGTCCGAACTGGGTCGGGATTGATAGGGGGTGCCCCCTATGCTAGACCCCAAAGAGATCGACATTGAGATTGCTCGTCTGGAGTACGGCGAGAGCAGCTATCCCGCATACGCTAAATTGGCAACCTTGTACACCATCAAAAATCAAATGAATAAACAAGAACCAGAGATGCAAAATCGCTCCTATGAGCAAGCCTATTCTGCGGCTCCGGCTGAAATGCCTCCAGAGGTCGGAAGATACGGAGACAGTGAATTTCTCCGGGAGATTGAAGGGAGAAACGAGGAGCAGGTATGGGGCATTATGGATGACTTGATGGACACGCTCCAGGTTGCTAATCCGAGAGTATATAATGGGGTAATGCGGAAGATTAGAGGATTGTGATGTTACTTACACGCTACTAACAAATACAAAATCTTGCACATAAAGAGAAACCCTAGAACCATTGCGGCTCTAGGGTTTCCTTTGGTGGAGACTACTGGACTCGAACCAGTGACCTCCTGCGTGTGAAATATAATACTATGCTTTTCCAAAACGGTGTATAGAGGTTAAACCAAGCAATTTCAAGGAAAATTGAAACTTCAATCGAAGAAAAATCTCAAAAACTTTTTCCGGTTACTAACAAATTTCTAACAATTCTCGACTGCCTGTATCAATTCATCTGCGTCTGTATGTACATAGATATTTGCTGTGGTGCTGTAATCCGCATGGCCCAGGATTTTTTGCAAGGTCTCCGGAGCCATGCCCTGTTTTCTTGCCCAGCTGGCGTAAGTGTGCCGAGTGCAATGTGGGTTTTTCTGCGGAATGCCCAGTTTTTTCAACAGAGGGTAGTAATCCCGTTTTCGGTAGTTTTCCGGGCGGTGCTGTCCGGTATATCCAGACAGGAGCAGCGGTCCGTCTGCCTGCTGAGCGAAGTACGCAAAGCATCTACGCCCCTCGGGCCGAATGGGGATGATGCGGTTTCTCCCCGCCTCTGTTTTTTCTCCGCCTACGACATAGGTGCCGTGGTAGTCCGCAAGAGGAAGTGAGAACAATTCTCCAATACGCATACCTGTATAAATCAGCATGAGAACGATTTTCGCCGTTTCGCTGTTATCAGCTTCCAGTTTTGCGATTTCTTGATCTGTAAAGATGTCTTTTTCCTTTTTGACGTTTTCCGGGAGCCGGACGAATTTGGCAAAGTTGGTGGTGCAGATTTCCTCCCGGATAGCCCATTGGGACATCTGCGTAATCAGTTGCTTGTACTTTGACACGGTGGAGTGCGACTTTTTCATGTGTGGGTCTAGGGCCGACTGAAAATCTGCTGTGCGCAGATCCCTGAATTTCTTCTCGTGGAGCGGGGCGAACACAGCAAAGGCCCGGTTATATCCCTCAACGCCCTTTTCACCGATTTCCTGATAATGCTCCGCTTTCCATATCTCGAATACCTCAGCAAATGTCATGTTGTACCGCTCCGACAAGTCCCGACCAGACAGTTTTTCCAGAGCTTCTATAGCGTCTGTCTTACGCTCGTAGTATCCGATGATTACTTTATTCTTGGCGGCTACCCATGGGCGGCGCCGACGGCCGGACAGCTTATAGACTGTTCCGGTGCCATTGGCCCGTTTCAGGGCTTTTCGTGGGGGAGTGCCACTCTGTTTCTTCCCACAGACAGGACAGTATATAGCCCCCGCTGGGAGCTCCGCTTTGCAACGTATACAGTTCAAAAAGACACCCCCTTATGAGTACGCCGCCAGGGGAGACCTGACGGCGGTTTTTATTGGGCTTTCTTGAGATCGTTAATCTGGTTAGTGTGCATACGGATAATGTCCTTGAGGAAAGCGATTTCTTCTTTCATGCTGTCAATCTCGTCTCTGGTAATTAACTTCTTGTTGATAGAGGAGATGTTTTCAGCCATAGCCTGCATATTTGGACGGATTTCATTTTCAAGCGTCAGATTGATTTTGGAAATTTCCTGCGATACGGTGTCTAACTTTTTTCCCTGCGCTTCCAGTAATTCTAAAATCTTTTCTTCGTTCGTCATGGAAAAGCTCCTTTATTGCGCTTTCTTCAACTCATTGATCTGCTGAGTATGTAACTCCACCGCTTTTTCCAGATCGTCCACCCGGTCCTCCAAGATGTCTATGGCCTCTTTAGGGACAGGATTGATCTGCTCACTGAGGGCTTGGAATTTGGGGTCAAAGTAGGCTTCCATGAGTACCATAGTTTCGCTGATGATTTCTTTTTTTTGCTGGGCCATTTTAGAGTCCATTAACTGGGCAATAGCCTGTAAGTCTTTTTCATCTAACATTTTGCGGTCTCCTTATCAAAAAAGGATGTCTTTTTTCAATTCTCCAATTTTATACATAGTACGGATTTGGTTTCATTAAAATTGCAATCAAATCAATAATGCACCCGATCAATAATAAGCCACCAGTAAAGATATAAATGACGCCCATTAATATTTTCCCTTCATAGAATTTATGAGCGCCAAAAACTCCAAGGAAAAGGCAGAGGACAAAAGCTACCCATTTGTTTTTTTCTTTCCCTCTGTTCTCCATTTTGACATCAACGGTATTTGTGTTGGTGTTTGTATTATTTATTACAACGGGTTGCTGATTTGCCTTCAAATCTTCAACTTGCTTTCCGCAAATCGGGCATACGATGCAATCTTTATCTATCTGTTGGCCGCAATGCTTACAAAACTTTTTCCCAGGTTGTAAAATCTCATTTTCCATTTTATCCCCTCCGTATTCAACTATTTTCCAATCCATTCAGGGTCAACGACACCCAACACTTTTCCTAGACCCTGAACGTTATCACTCATTGGAACTGGTTCAATAGACGGGTTTAGCGAAATCAGGCAGTCTTTTCCGCGCTTTTTCACATGCGGTTTCCCATCAATTAGAAAAAGCCCGATTTCCCCTTCAAACACATCTGGCTGTTTCTGAACCATCAAAAGATCGCCTTTAGAATATGGAGGGACAAGGGACTCATCGATTCTGACTAGAAAATCAGCTCGCTCCATTTCTGCGCATTTTCTTATCTTCATGCGGTGGGACGGTGATGCAAAATATTCTTCTCTTGTCATTTAAATATCCCTTTTTCAATATTAGACCACAAAATATTTGCATATTATTAAATTTTAATAATTACCACATATATCCGCAATTCTTGCATCTAAAAGTTTTTCCAGCAGAAGTGCTGGCAAGGCCTATCATTCCAACAGAGAGTATTTTCCTGTTCATTGATATTTTTGAAATGTTGGTGCTTCCACAAGTGGGGCACTTTGGTATATTGGCATCCCCTAATTTATTGTTTTGTTTCCAATTTTTTATTGATGAAGCTGGAATACGTTTGATTGATGTAACAGTTTGTTTAAATGCAAAATACTCATCAAGATGCGATCCAGTTACATCTACGGTTTCGCTTATAGCAATTTTATCTCTAAAGTAAAGTTCTACCGTATGTGCCCCAACATCTACGCTTATATCTATGGAATGTCCGCATTTTATTTCCCCGAAAGATACGCCATCAATGACTATTTTCGTTTTTAGAAACGTATTTCCTCTCATATTCGCCCAATAAAAATGGAGCACACCATCCCGATCCTTTATGTTTATTGGGTATCCACAATTGGGGCATGTTTGGGCTTGATCTGATATTTCCTTTCCGCATTCCTTGCATTTAATCAAAGCCATATCGCACTACCTCTAAAAATATAACTCAGCTGCTAGATTCCCGTGTATATAGAAGCACACTGCTTTCCGCATAAAATCTTCTGTTACATTGAAATAATCCGCTAGGTCCGGAATGTTATCATATCCATCAGCTATTGCCTGGTCAAAATCTTCCAGCGGAACAAGGCGTTCAATTGCCCACTTGTCGGCACGGTTTTCGTGTTTCTTCCGAATATCGCAAGTTGCCCAGCGGTTATAAAAACTCCCTGTATTGCAGTGCCCTAGTTCATGTCCCAAGCAAACAATTTCCTTTGCAATAGTATCCATCTTCCAGGGATCAATTCCAATAGCGAAGGAGCCATCATCAAACTGGGTCGCTAAAGACTGATCTATCCGCAGAGGCATCCAAATTATATCAATTCCAGCATCGTTAGCTTCTTGATAGAGTTGCAGCGGGCTATTTACCACCTGCATCACGCTTTCTTTTTCTTATAACAATATCCCTTAAATCCATAACATCTTCCCAGGCGGCGTCCATCTCTTCGTCAGTCATATCAGCGCCATGGAAAAATGCAGCTTTGATTTGACGGTCAGTAACTTCACGCTCACCTTCCGAGGTGGGCGCTTTTTTTGTTTCTTCGCCGGTCAAGAGGTAATCAGTAGTGACGCCAAAATAATCGGCAAGAGATTGTATTGCATCTCCGTTAGGGATGGCTCCCGCTTTCCATTTGTTCCAAGCGGTACGGCTCAGCCCACAGTCTATACAAGCCTTTTGTTTAGAAACACCCTTTTGCTTGCACAAACTTTCAAACCTATCAAAAAACACGAAAAGCAACCTCCTAGTTTGTATAAAACATAGAAAGCCACTGAAGTTGCTTTTTGCCATTGACAGGCAACCATGGTTATCGTATAATAAGTTCATGGAGCAACTTAAGTCATCTTTCTGTTCTATTTGTCGGCAAACACATAGTATCACGAAAGATAACCTAAGTCAACGCTTTTGCAGTAAAAAGACAACTTTTGTATTCTTGCCCAAAAAGCAAGGACAGGTTTTGGAGGTGATCTAAATCTAGCGGTTTATATCAGAAAAATATGGCAAGGGATGGGGGTGAAAAATTGTTTCAGACAAAAAAGGCATTGAAGAAGCGAATTTTTAGCCTTGAAAGAGAACTTGAAATTGAGCGCCGCAAAAATCAACTTCCAGAAGAAAGCGGACTTGCCAAATGCAAGGGAGTAATTTGTAAAGCATGTGTTCATGCGGTTTCAGTAGAATTACCGTTTGAGCAAAGCCAAATAATTGGATGCGATATAAGTACGAATTGCGAGAACTTTAGCCGCAGAAAAGATTGCTGATCGTTTCCCAATGCTCTGCCAGAGAAGTAATGAGGCTTAGTAGTGCAATAGCGGTGGTAATAAGGTATGGAACCCAGAACATTTTTCTATCTCGTCTGCGCTGCTCTACATAGGCTTCTCCATCCAGCGTAATACAGTACCCTTCCTGCTTCGTGTCTCCGACATCGTTTATGATTTCATCCGTGTTCCAATATGTGATGAAATGGCTTGTAGTCAAAGAGGATATGTATTTACTTGGTTTTTTGCTTTCATCATGCTCCGTGATTTTCTGTATCTGTTCAAACTTCAACTTTTTCTTTCGGTAAAACCTTTTCAGCAATTTATAAGAACGATTATCAAGCACAAATATCACCTCAACGGTGATTGTACCAGAATTAACCATAGTAATCAACAGAAGGAGGAATCATATGCCAGCAAAGTGGACTGCTGATCTGCTGGGTGAGATGCATTTGGCCGGAGTAACGGCCAAGCAACTCGCAGCGGAGGTCGGCTGGAACCCAAAGTATCTCAGTGTCGTGCTTAACGGCCACAAAGAGCCGAAGGGCGCAGAGCAGAAGCTAAACGAGGCTTTAGAACGCCTGAAAAGCAAATAAGAAACGCCCCCGCCAGTGCCGGAAACACTGACGAGGGCTGCGGAGACCTATTGATAGTGCCAACAGGCCCGCGAGGTTATTATACACGCCTCCGGGTCAAATGACAAGGAGGTTTTTATGAACGAAAAAGACAGCATTCAAGCCCTTGAAAGGCAGGCAAGGAACACCAATCGTCTTATGGACAATCTCTGTCTCGCCTGGAAGGGCCGCACATGGGAGGAGGCCCACATGGATTACACATTTGAAGATTACCGCAAGGCACTGGAAGGCGCTGGCCCCAAGTTGAAGGAGCTGATTCTGGACCGGGCGGCACATGATCCCGGCATCGACTTGATGGAACTGAAAGAGCTGGTTTCCGTTGCGTACCCGGAAGATGTGTAAAAAATCCCGCCTGACCGTTACCGGCAGTCAGACGGGCAAGGATTGAGCAACCACGAACAATCCCTTTGGATACAGTATATCGCCTCCAGAGGGAGAAATCAAGGAGGTTTTTTATGATTGAAGCATTGACGGCAGCCGAAGCAACAGAAGTCCTTCGCAATGCGGGGCTGCGTATTACTCCGGAGACTATCCGGGATGGCATCCAAAAGAAAGTCTTCCCGTTCGGGGACTGCGTAATGGCCGAGGACGGCAAGAAAGTCAAATGGTGTTATATCTATAAGGCTTTGCTGGATCGCTGGATCGCGGAAAGAACGGTGAGCGCATGAGCTTTGAAATGGGTATAGGGGTGGTAATCACCATCATCGGAACAGTCAAGGTTGCCGGATGGTTCATGCGCTTCCTTTCCTGGATGGAGGGAGAGCGGTGAAGAAACTGACACGGGAAGAGCGGCGGCGCTGGAGCCAGAGGCGGCAGCTGATTACATATCTCCTGTTTCTGATCTTGTTGCTGGCGTGGCTGGGAAGCTACCTGATTATGACCGTGGAGGCGGAGCGGCTGGCCATGCACGAGCCGGAGGCAGCCAAAGAGGACGGAAGTCTCCCCGGCGACGATACTCCGGCCACCACTCGCTGTTATCTGACAGAAGAAGAGATCGAGGAAAACGAGAATGAGCTTATAGAAGCTGCTTTGCTGGCCCGGTCTCACAAGCTGGAAGGTGCCACCATCACCTTTTATTGTTGCGAGGAACGGCCTCACATCTGCGGGACTGGGACAGGCATCACCGCCAGCGGACGGCGCGTGACTCCGTATGTGAGCTGCGCCGTGGACCCTGATATTATACCGCTGGGCAGCACCATCATGATCGAGTACAACGGCGAGATGGTTTATCTGAGAGCCGATGATACCGGTCCGGCAGTCAAGGGGGACCATATTGATATTGCAGTCCCTACCCACGATTTTGCCTTATCCCTGGGCGTCCAGACGGCAGACATTTGGTGGTGTGAGGAATGAACGCAAACGCTAAACGCCCCAGAGGCGAGTTGGGACCGTGCCCAAGATGCGGACTATATTCCGGCCAGCGATTGGCAATCGAGGGCAACCCGGATATGTTCCTGGTGGCCTGCGACGCCTGCGGATGGCGAACTCGGAAATTTACTGATATCAACCATGCGGCGAGAGTCTGGAATGGAGGGAGACAATAGGTGAAATATCCAAAATGCAGTCAGTGCGACGCAGAAATACGGCCTGGGGATCGCTATTCTGTGATTTGCGGTGAAATTTACTGCCAGCACTGCGAAAAGGATTTTTTGGTGGATGAACTGGAAGAACGGTTTGATGAGCTCAGAGAGCAGCTTGAGGAAGTTGCAGGGATTCCGGTCTATTACATGGAGGGAAGGGGAGCATGAACAGGGCGGAGGCTTTCAGAGAAGAGCAGGAGCGGATCAGAGACCAGCTTGGCTATTACGTGACATTGGACCAAGCGTCAAACTTCATCAAAACCGCCTCCAAAATCGTCTCTCTGATTGCAAATTCCAGCTATTCTGTCAGCTACCAGGAGGCGAGGATCATCCTCCAATTGGCGGACAGATCGCTGAAAGATATTTCGGGAGGAATGGATTAAATGGCAATCATCGTTATGGTGTACGGGCAGTCCGGCACCGGAAAAAGCACCAGCTTGCGGAATTTCAAGCCGGAAGATGTGTGTATCGTGAATGTTTCCGGCAAGCCACTGCCGTTCAAGAACAAGCACAAGACCTTCAACACAGATGACTATATATCCATTGAGGCGGCTATTCAGAAAGCCCCGGCAAAGTCCATCGTTATTGACGACGCGACCTACCTAATGACAGGTGAGTACATGAGAACGGCCAAAGTGACCGGCTACCAGAAGTTCACAGAGCTCGCGCTGAACTACTACACCCTGGTAAAGACTGCTGCCGCTCTGCCTGATGATAAGATCGTGTATTTCATGGGGCACAGCGACATTGACAGCAACGGAAACGAGAAGTTCAAAACCATCGGGAAGCTGCTGGACGAGAAAATCACTTTAGAAGGGATGTTTACCATTGTCCTGAAAACTGTAGTCACTGATGGAAAATATCAGTTCTCCACCAGGAACAGCGGACAGGACACAGTGAAAACACCTATGGGGATGTTCAGCGAGCCGTTGATCGAGAATGACCTTGCCGCAGTTGACAAGGCCATCAGAGAATACTATGAGATATAACCGTTTTGAGTCTGGCGTGTCCAGCTACATCAAAGGCACGGCAACCGTCAGCGTATATTTCCCGGTCGACCGGAAAGGCGTGGCCGATTGTTCGTGCCGCCAGTGCCGGTTTTTCCGCCAGCAGAGCCGGACCTGTGCTCTGACTGGAGAGATCAGCGCCTATCCAGATCACTATGTCGGGCAGAATTGCCCATTAACGATTGAAACGGAGGATGAAAATGAAACAATTCAGCGGATTTAAGGCAGAGAAAAGCGTGGCCAGAGAACAGCTCCCGGTTGGTGGCTATGTGGCGAAGATCCTCAACGCGGAGGAAATCTACTATGACTGGGGCCATGTACTTTTGATCTCCTTTGATATTCTGGAAGGCCCCTACGCCGGTTTTTTCAAAAAGGATTTTGACAGCCAAACTGGTGAAGACCGCCGCTGGCGGGGGGCCTACCGTCTGAATGTCCCCAAGGACGATGGCAGCGAAAAGGATGGTTGGACGAAGCGGACCTTCAATAATGCCATCTACTGCATTGAGGATGGAAACCCTGGCTATCACTGGAATTGGGACGAGGCCACTCTGAAAGGCAAGACTGTCGGCATTCTGTTCCGCAACGAGGAATGGGAGTACAACGGAAACACTGGCTGGTCTACCAGAGCATGTGCCCTTGCCTGTGTCGGAGACATCAAGGACGGCAAATTCAAAATGCCGAAGGACAAGCCTCTGAAGAACAAACAGAACAGCACCCCGGCAATTCCTGAATGGTCTGAAGAGGGAACGATCCCTGACCACATGGAATTTCCTTGGAAGTAAGGCGGTTCCATGCACCCAGTAGAAGTGAAACGCCAGCTTTCCAGCATGGTCTGTCTGGTAGACACACGGGAACAGGACACGGTGAGGGCCAGGAAGCGCCTGACCTCCATCGGTCTCCCCGTGGAACGGGTGACGCTGCCGTTTGGCGATTACTCTGCAAGGTGTGAACGTCTGGACCTGCGGGATACCGTTGTGATCGAGCGGAAGATGGACCTGGATGAAATTGCTCACTGCTATTGCCAGGACCGCAAACGGTTCGAGCGGGAGTTTGAGCGGGCCAAACAGGCCAACGCGAAGGTCTATCTCTTGATTGAAAACGGAGATTGGGAAAAAGCCTATGCTGGGGTCTATCGCAGTCAGATGAAGCCGGAGTCCCTGGTGGCAAGCATGACGGCCTGGTTGTCTCGCTACAACTGCCAGATCCTATTCTGCAAAGAAGAAACGAGCGGCCAGCTGATCCACGATGTCTTGTACCGGGAGCTTAAAGAGCGGTTGGAGGGCCTGCCAGATGAACCGGAATGCTGAAGAAATCAGGCAGCGGCTCACCATGCGGGAAGTAGTCGAGCATTACGGATTTCAGGTCGATCGTGCAAACTGCATTCGCTGCCCGTTCCATGCGGGAGACCGACAGGCAAGTCTACATATCTATCCGGGTTCTGGTGGCTTCCATTGTTTCGGCTGCGGGGCGCATGGCAGCGTCATTGACTTCGCCATGCTGTTGTTTAACTGCTCTTTCAGAGAGGCCATGGGACGCCTTAACAGCGATTTTAACTTGGGGATCGGTATTTCACGGCCC
>ENA-OXEE01000153-OXEE01000153.1-human-gut-metagenome-genome-assembly--contig:-NODE-153-length-43452-cov-21.2586_pt1 | contig 43452 bp, 38 predicted proteins | sample MGYA00249824_ERZ652242 | MGnify/ENA primary metagenome ERZ652242 (study PRJEB26925, sample SAMN05826943) | human gut metagenome | biome: ENVO:2100002; feature: ENVO:00000062; material: ENVO:00002003... | reverse complement strand
TGCGCCGCGCAAACCGATGCGTCAGGGTATTGCATAATTCAAAACTTTTTCGTACCTTTGTAAGGTAAACCAAAAACTAATGCTATGACACTATTCGACCAATTTCTGACCCTTATCGCTTTCCCGTTTTGCTTTGTGATTCAATGGATTACAACAGATAGTTTGACTTCAAGAAGTAATGTCATTCTGATGCGGTTACATGGGACGGATAGCTTGCAGGCGGTAAAGGGCTTCATTGTAGTCCTCAATGAGTTCTTTCATCGCTTCCTCTACCGATTGCAGGCGGTGGATAAGGGATGCGGCTTGTCCGATTTCGATTTCCCCTTCGAAAATGTCTCCCTCGAAGATACCTAGTTTGGCTCGTCCGCGTCCTAATAGTTCCCGAAGCTCATCGGCGGAGGCACCGCGGAGTTCGGCTTCTTCCACCTGTTTGTAGAAATCGTTTTTTACCAATCGGGTAGGAGAGAGTTGTTTCAGAGTAAGTATTGTGTCGCCTTCATTCAGGCGCAGGCATCGGTCTTTGAACGAGAAGTGAGCGGAGCTTTCTTCGGTCAGGGCGAAACGGGTTCCTATCTGCACGCCGTCGGCTCCCAAGGCTTGTGCGGCAAGCATACTTTCGCCCGTGGCGATTCCGCCGGCTGCTAACAAGGGCAGGGTGCACGAGCGGCGTATGGCTGGAATGAGGCACATTGTGGTGGTTTCTTCCCGTCCGTTATGTCCTCCTGCTTCAAATCCTTCGGCTACGATAGCGTCTACACCGGCTTCTTCACACTTGGCTGCAAATTTCGAGGATGCTACTACGTGTGTTACGAGGATATCCCGTTCGTGAAGCCAGTCGGTCCATTTCTTGGGGCTTCCAGCCGAGGTGAAAACGATTTTTACGCCTTCATCGGCGATGATTTGCATCAGGGTTTCTATTTCGGGATACATTAGCGGGACGTTCACTCCGAAAGGTTTGTCGGTAGCTGCCTTACACTTACGGATGTGTTCACGTAGGGTTTCGGGGTGCATTGAGCCTGCTCCCAGCAAGCCCAGCCCTCCGGCGTTGCTTACGGCTGAAGCTAATCGCCAGCCGCTGCACCACACCATTCCGCCTTGGATGATGGGGTACTTGATGTTGAAAAGTCGGCAAATTCGGTTCATGGTATTGCTTTAGTTAATAGTTAATAATGAATAGTTTATAGCGGTGGCTGTTCTCTAACTATCGCTTTGAATACGGGTCGGGTCTGTTGCGATTCAGGCTCGAAACCGAACCAATAGGTCGTATTTTCCCCTTCGAGTGGCGGGAGCATGCAGAGGCGTAATCCTTCGTGGTAAGTGCCATAGATGGGCTCCCATGCATCGGGAGGCAATACGTGTTTGGTGCGGATGCGGATGGCTGGCTCTTTCTTGAGCGACATTCCCGCTTCTATCCATGCCAAGGTCATGTCGGTTTCGTATGTCGGATAGTTTTCTTTACAAAACTTATAGAGCAGGATGCCCCGGCGTTCCAAGCTCATGGGTTGGTCGATGACACCGATGCGGATGAGGTAATCCAAGAACCGGTGCAGGAACTCGGATGCTTCTACAATCAGCCGGCGGGTGATTTCTTGCCAAGGTTGGGCGTTATAGAATCCGTCTATGAGGCGTGAAAGCATGCGTGCGGTCTGAAGTTCGTCGGGGGTGGTTTCGTTGGTGCTCAGCACTTCGTAGGGTGGGAAAGGAGCATAGCGGATGCCTAATTCTGAGGCACGCCGGCGCATTTCGGTACCGGGAAGAAGCTTGAGGGATTCCAATTGGATTTCGCCTGCCCGATAGGAAGCCAATGTCTGGACATCTTCGAATATCTCTTCCAGCCGGTAGAGAGGCAGTCCCGCTATCAGGTCGGCATGAGTTTCCAAGTTGGGCAGGGAACAGAGGTATTTTAATCCTTCTAATGCATGTTCTAATTTCCCATGTCTTTGGCACACGTCCAATACTTCTTGATGCAAACTTTGGATGCCTGCTTCTAAATGGAGTTGTCCGGTGGGCATTGATGCCAGCTCACTCTTCAACTCTTCGGTCAGGAGGGCTGGATGCACTTCCAAGTGGAAACGGATGTCGGGAAACTCGCGGAATAAGTCGAGCAAAGCACGGGCGTGGCGGGCATTGTAGTTGAAAGTGCGGTCGAGCACACGGATGTTCCGGATGTGATGCGCTTGAATCAATTCGATACGTTTCCGGATGGTTTCAATCGGGAGGGTGCGTACAGGTTTCTCGCCTCCGCTTACACAAAAGGCACAGGTATTGAAACATCCTCGGGTGGTTTCCAGTTGCACGAATGGTTTGCTCCAATTGAAGAAAGGGCTTTCTTCAGGCGGAACAAGCCGGTCGAAACGCATCACTTGTGCCCTTCCGTTATCGTGATAGACGGAAGCGTGGTCTATGTAGCATAAGCCCTCTATGGTATGCCATGCTTGGGGCTGGTTCCATACTTCCAGCCATTGGGCAAAAGTTTCTTCTCCTTCGCCTCGGAACACACAATTTACGAAAGGATAATTGCGCAGGAACGGTTCGTTATTTCCAAGAAATTCGGGACCTCCCAGGGTGATACAACAATCGGGAAGCAGGGCTTTGATACGTCCCAAAGTGTGAAGTAATGTTTCGTGATTGAAAAGCCAGCATGTAGCGGCTACGATGTCCGGTTTCCGACGGAAGACTTCGGCGCTCGTCATGCCCGGATTTTCGTTGATAGTTGCCGAAACGATGTCCCATTCAATTCCGGCATGACCGATGAGTTGGGCTTGCAGGGCGGGCAATGCCAACGAAGAATGCGCGTACGAACTATTTAGGTCAAGCCAAAGAATCTTCATAGGATGGGAATAAACTCACACAGACTTAAATAGTTAATAATTAATAATGAACAAACGGTAAATGCTTCGCTTGCCGTTATTAACTATTCATTATTAACTATTAATTATTGAAGTCTGTGGTGAAAGATAAATTAAAGCAAGTATTGCGTGCTGATAGATTCGTGGCTCAATACGCGGCGAATCGTTTCAGCGAACATATCAGCTATGGAAAGTTGTTTCACTTTGGCGCATCGATTCGAGTACGGGATGCTGTCGGTGAATACCAGTTCTTCCAGTTCCGAGTTTTGTACCCGTTCAGATGCGGGACCCGACATGACGCAATGCGAAGCGATAGCACGTACAGAGTTAGCTCCGGCTTCTTTCATGATGTCGGCGGCTTTGGTGATAGTGCCGGCTGTATCTACCATGTCGTCAATCAATACCACATCTTTTCCTTTCACGTCACCGATGATTTGCATAGAAGCCACTTCATTGGCTTTTTCGCGGGTCTTGTGGCACAATACCAAGGGTACATCCAGGTATTTGGCATACGTGCTGGCACGTTTCGACCCGCCTACGTCTGGAGTGGCGATAACCAGATTCGGCAAGTGTAATGATTGGATATACGGAGCAAAAATCGTAGAACCATACAAGTGGTCTACCGGGATATCGAAGAATCCCTGAATTTGGTCGGCATGCAAGTCCATGGTAATCAGACGGTCAATGCCCGTTACGCTCAACAGGTCTGCCACCAGTTTGGCGCCAATGGATACACGTGGCTTGTCCTTGCGGTCTTGACGTGCCCAGCCGAAGTAAGGGATTACGGCGATGATGCGTTTCGCTGATGCGCGTTTGGCGGCATCAATCATCAAGAGAAGCTCCATTAAGTTATCTGAGTTCGGAAAGGTAGACTGTACGAGGAATACGTGTTGGCCACGGATAGATTCTTCGTAAGATACAGCAAATTCGCCATCGGCGAAATGTGTAATGTTCATGTTACCCAGCGGGCAACCTAAGCTTTTACAAATTTTCTCTGCAAGGTATCTCGTATTTGTTCCCGAGAATACTTTAAAGGTAGATGTTTCGCTCATTGTAATTTTTGATATATTGCCTAAATTTGAATGCAAAGTTACGCCATTTATTCAATTCGGACAAATGAATGCCCCTAAAAACTTCAGTCGGCAAGCCGTTTCAGCTTTCGGAAATGTTCAATCAGCCGGCTATAATTGTAGTCGTGCTCGGAGTCAAACTTGTTCCATAGCCCTCCTAAAATTGCTGCTCCACCGAATCCGTAGTCTTTCACTTGCAGGATATTGCTTTCATCGATGCCTCCTAAAGCAATGACTTTTTTGTCGATGATGCCGCTTTTTGCCGCCGTCCGTATTTGTTCGGGGGTGAAAGCGGATGAATATCCTTCTTTTGAAATGCTATCGAATATCGGGCTGAGGAAGACATATTCGTTTTGAGGTTTCTTTTCCTTTACTTCTTCCAGCGTGTGGCAAGATGTGGTAATCGGTCCGGAATAGTTATTGGGAGCAACCGGATTCCGGCTATTCAAGTGGATGCCTCTTAGTTTGTACTCTTCTTTCAAGTAGAAATTGTCGTGCACGACAATACGTTTCCGGTATTTTTCCGGTATCAATGTCAATAATCTTTCGGCATATACCGGAATAGAGTCTACTTTACGCAGATGAAGGATGTCCAGCCCTTCATCGAAAAGGGTTGTAATGATTTTATCTTCTTCTACGAAGTAGGTAGGTCGGGTTATTACTATCAGTTTCATTATGAAAACACAATATGATGTGGCAAAGGTAGTAATAAGTTTGTAATATTGTGCTATATTAAAGCAAAATCGTGTACGTTTCCATCGTTTTCAGGTCGATTTGCCATAATTTCCCTGCCAGAATGTCGCCATATCCGCAGATAATCTTGATTACTTCGTTGGCTTCGGCGCATCCTACGAGTCCGGGCGTAACTCCCATAACCCCCTTCGGGGGATGAGGCATGGACAGCATTTCCTCTTCATCGGGATAAAGGTCGCGGTATCTTTTCCTGCCTTTATTATATAAGAATACGGATACCTGCCCTTCGAACGCGCGGATGGCTCCATATACGTATACCTTATTTAATAGAGCGCAGGTGTCGTCTATCACGTATCGGGTGGCGAAATTATCGCATCCGTCTACGATGATGTCATAGTCCGCAAAGATTTCCTTGGCATTATCCCGAGTCAAGCGGGTAGGGTATGCCTTTATTTGGAGGGTACTGTTCAACGCTTCCAGCCGTTTTTTTGCTTGCAGGGCTTTGGATAAGCCTACTTCAGCTTCGGCATAAAGCACTTGGCGTTGCAGGTTGCTTTCGCTTACGGTATCATCGTCTACCAGCCCGATAGTCCCTATTCCGGCACCGGCTAAATAGAGGGCAATGGGAGACCCTAGTCCTCCTACGCCTACGATAAGCACCCGTGCCGCTCTTAGGCGGGCTTGTCCTTCTTCGCCGATTTCGGGAAGCAGGAGTTGGCGATTGTATCTTTCCATAATTGTAAATAGTGAACACAGAGGCGTGGAGTCACAGAGAATATAAAAGCTCTGTGTCTTTGTGTCTCTGTGTTCAAATGCGATTTCATTTTACAAAGTCAAACGAGGCGTCCCAGTCTTTCCATACCGGTTCGCGTCCTGCCGCTTTCAGTGCGCATTCCACTTCTCCGGCGGTACGGTCATCGCTGATATGGAATTGTTCCAAGGCTTGCGGATAGGTGTAGTATCCGCCCGGTTCGGTCTTGCTTTCGGCACTCATGGTGGTCACGCCCAATGAAGCCATGTGGTCGCGGATATATGCCGGTTCGCGGGTCGAATACGAGATATCTACATCATGGTCGAAGATACGCATGGCGAAGGTCACTTGCGCCAGTTCCTTGTCGCTCATGATGACGTTGGGCTGGAATCCTTCGTTTTCCGCAGGGCGCATACGGGGGAAATTAACGCTATATTTGGTCTTCCAATAATGTTTTTGCAGATAGCGCAAGTGATATGCCATCATGGTCACATCGGTGCGCCAGTCTTCCAAGCCGATTAATACGCCCATGCCGATAGAATGCACGCCCGCTTGTCCCATACGGTCAAATCCGTTTACGCGCCATTCGAATTTCGATTTCATGCCGTGCGGATGATAGACATTATAGCGTGCTTTGTTATAGGTTTCTTGGAAACAGATAACTCCGTTCATGCCGTGCTTGGTCAGTTCGGCATATTCTTCGGTCTTGAGCGGCATCACCTCTATCTTCAGGTTCGAGAAGTAAGGCTTAGCCAAGTCAAGCGCTTTTGCCAGATAAGGGACACCGGCTTTAGCAGGGTTCTCTCCCGTTACAATGAGCAGGTTCTCGAACGGAGCCAGCTTCTTGATAGCTTTGTATTCGTTTTCGATTTCCTCGGGTGTCAGGATAGTCCTTGCCATAGGGTTGCTGATGTGGAATCCGCAATACACGCACGAGTTGGTACACGAGTTGGTCAGGTAGAGCGGGATGAACATTGATACGGTTTTCCCGAACCGTTCTTCGGTATATTTCCGGCTCAGGCGTGCCATGGGTTCCAAGTATTTTTCAGCGGCGGGCGAAACCAATGCCATGAAATCATTGACATCGCAATGAGATTTTCCGAGTGCCCGCAACACATCGGATTCGGTTTTGGAGTAGATGGCTTCGGTCGTCTCCTCCCAGCTTATTTTTTCTAATTCTTCTGAAAACATGTTGTCTAGTGAATAGTTAAAAATTAATAGTTAATAACGGTGGATGCGTTCGGATTGTATTTGCTGGATTTGATGATGCTGGTTAATAATTTTATCAGTTCAGTGCAATCCGTTTGTACGGATTGGAAAGCTATATCGTTTATATAAGCTGATTCGTGAAGCAATGTCAACCAATAGTCCGTTTCATTGGCTTCTTTCAGCGCAATATGCAATTTATGGATAAAATCTTTTTTGCTTTCGGCAAATTCTGCTTCACGTATTAATGCACCTATAGCCGTACCACTTCGAAGTAATTGTTTAGACATAACATGTTCTTCTTTTTGCTCTTTTAAAAAGCGGAAAGCTTTAATGATACGCAAGGCGAAGACCAGCGATTTTTCTTCGATAATACTTTTCGACCGCATCCTTTTATCGTTATTGCTTATTAATTTTTCTCATCGTTGATTATTAAGTTGATAAACGTAATTAGCTAAAAATGTATACACCCTCTCGTTGTTAATTATTAATTATTAACTATTAATTGAAGAGAGGTCTCTCGAAAGCTTCATCGCACAAAAGTTCGGCCCGCACATGGTGCAATATTCTCCGTCGGTATGGCGGCCTTCGGTGAAATATTCCAAGGCACGGTCGGGGTCTAAGCTTAAGTGGAACTGGTCGCGCCAACGGAACTCGTAACGGGCTTTGCTCAAGGCATTGTCGCGGACTTGTGCTCCGGGATGTCCTTTGGCAAGGTCGGCGGCATGGGCGGCTATCTTATAGGTGATGACACCCGTGCGCACATCTTCCCGGTTCGGTAAGCCGAGGTGTTCTTTGGGGGTTACGTAGCACAACATTGCCGTGCCCAGCCATCCGATTTGAGCGGCTCCGATAGCCGATGTGATGTGGTCATATCCCGGTGCGATGTCTGTTACTAAGGGACCGAGGGTATAGAACGGGGCGTTATGGCAATGCTCGATTTGGCGTTGCATGTTCTCTTGAATCTTGTGTAAGGGCACATGACCCGGACCTTCGATAAACGCTTGTACATTCTTCTCCCATGCACGTACCACGAGTTCACCCATGGTATCGAGTTCGGCAAATTGGGCTTCATCGTTGGCATCGGCAATACATCCGGGACGCAAGCCGTCTCCCAAGGAGATAGCCACATCGTATTGGGCAAGGATGTCGCAGATGTCATCGAAATGTTCGTAGAGGAACGATTCTTGGTCGTGTATCAGGCACCATTTGCTCATGATGCTTCCTCCGCGGCTCACGATACCGCATAAACGCTTGTCCGCCAAGTGCACATTGTGCCGGCGGATGCCTGCATGGATGGTGAAATAGTCCACACCTTGTTCGCATTGCTCTATCAAGGTGTCCTTATAGATTTCCCAAGTCAGGTCTTCCACTTTGCCGTTCACCTTCTCCAGTGCCTGATAGATAGGCACGGTGCCTACGGGTACGGGGCAGTTGCGGATAATCCATTCGCGGGTTTCGTGGATGTTGTCTCCCGTAGAGAGGTCCATAAGCGTATCGCCTCCCCATTTGCAGCTCCATACGGCTTTGTCTACTTCTTCCTCGATGCTCGAAGTCGTAGCGGAGTTTCCGATGTTGGTATTGATTTTCACCAGGAAGTTGCGCCCGATAATCATCGGTTCGCTCTCCGGGTGGTTGATATTAGCGGGCAATACGGCACGTCCTGCGGCTATCTCATCACGCACAAATTCGGGAGTGATATGGGTGTCGATGCCCAATTCCTTGCAATTCATGTTCTCGCGGATAGCTACGTATTCCATTTCGGGGGTCACGATGCCTTGCTTGGCATAGTACATCTGGGTACAGCATTTTCCCGCTTTGGCACGATAGGGCAGGGCGATATGTTCGAAACGCAGGTGGTCGAGCGAAGGGTCGTCCCGGCGCATTTTGCCGTATTCCGAAGTAATGGAAGGCAATTGCTCCACGTCTCCCCGTCCGGTAATCCACGATTCGCGCATACGGTCGATGCCTTTCTTCAGGTCAATCTCTATCGAAGGGTCGCTGAACGGGCCGCTGGTATCATAGATATAGACAGGCTCGTTCGGAGTCATCACTTTCTTTCCGTCTTGAATGGTGACGGTAGGGGTCAGGTTCACTTTTTGCATTCCCACTTTGATGAAGGGGAAGAGCGTGCCTTGCATGTAGGCTTTCTCGCGGTGTGCGTAGGGTTTGTTTTCTTGTTCCATAGGGATAGGTTTATTCATTCAGAAAAGCGGTTAAAGGTGAGGAAGCGGAAGCTTCGAAGTTTTCGCTTTGTATGCCCAGACCGGCTTCGTATGCCCGGCGTCCGGCGATAACGGCTTCCTTGAAGGCGATAGCCATTTCTACCGGGTTTCCGGCTACGGCGATAGCGGTATTTACCAAGCATGCGTCGGCACCCAATTCCATGGCTTCGGCGGCATGGCTCGGTGCTCCGATGCCTGCATCTACTACTACCGGCACATTGCTCTGCTCGATGATGATGCGCAGGAAGTCGCGTGTCTGAAGTCCTTTATTCGTACCGATAGGGGCTGCAAGAGGCATCACCGTAGCGGCTCCGGCTTCTTCCAGACGCTTGCAAAGGGTGGGGTCTGCCTGGCAATAAGGCAATACCACGAATCCCAATTTCACCAGTTCTTCGGTTGCTTTCAATGTCTCGGTAGAGTCGGGCAGGAGGTAGCGCGGGTCGGGGTGGATTTCCAGCTTCAACCAGTTGGTACCGAATGCCTCACGAGCCATTTGGGCGGCGAATACGGCTTCTTCTGCCGTGCGTACACCCGAAGTGTTTGGCAGGAGTTGGATATGCGGATGAACGATGTGATGCAACATATCATCGTTCTTGTCATTCAGTTCGATGCGTTTCATGGCTACGGTCACCATTTCCGTGCCCGAAGCAAGAATGGCTTGCTCCATGATTTCATTTGAGTTGAATTTGCCTGTACCCAAGAACAGGCGTGAGTCGAATTCTTTATCGGCGATAATCAGTTTTTTCATATTTTTCAATTATTAATTATTAACTATCAACTATTAACTCTCAACGATTCTCTTCGTTTCCTCTATCGGGTCATCTGCCCGAAGGATGCTTCCGCTTAAGGCGATGCCCGAAACTCCGGTTTGCATAATTGCCGGAATATCTTCGAAGGTAATGCCTCCGATAGCCACGATGGGCAGGTGGATGCCCGCTTCTTTTATGCGTGAAACGATGTCCCGATAACCTTCCAGCCCCAATACCGGACTCAGGTTTTTCTTTGTTGTGGTAAACCGGAACGGTCCGCACCCGATGTAATCGGCTCCCGCTTCGTAATGCATCCGCACGTCCTCGAAAGTATTTGCCGTACCTCCGATGATGAAATCCGGTCCCAATATCCGGCGTGCTTCGGCAATGGGCATATCCTTCTTGCCTAAATGCACTCCGTCGGCATGAAGCTTCTTCACCAGTTCCACGTGGTCATCGATGATGAACGTGGCTCCGTATTGCCGGCATAAGTCTTGCACCCGCAAGGCTTCCCGTTCCACTTCTTCGGGCGATGCGTCCTTCATGCGTAACTGAATCCACCGGCATCCGCCTTCCAGTGCCATGCGGGCAGAGTCGAAGTAGGTATATCGGTCGGTATAGTGTGTGATAAATTGCAGTTCCATAGCTCGTTATCCTCCACAAGCCGCTTTGATAATCACCAGGCTATCATTGGTTTGCAAGGTCTGTTCAGCCCATTGCGCGCGTGGAATCATGCGGTTGTTCAGGGCAATGGCTACACCTTTTTCGGGGAGCCCTAATTGGCTGGCAAGGTTTGCAATCGTATTTCCCTGCACCAGCTCCGTTTCTTTGTTGTTTACTAAAATAGTCATATCCTTTTGTTTTAATGTTATTATAAAGGTATATGTAGGACGTATGCAATACGCCCCTACAGCATGAGGAACCTTTAATTTTCAATTATCAATTGTCAATTCTCAATTTTCAAAAGGGGGTAGGGAGAAATACAAGAGTGTTCTTCAGAAACAATCCCTTCGCCGGTACTAACCGTATCAGGTTCGTAGGGTATAATCTCAGCCCGCCGGGCACCCCTTTGTTTTACTTTCGGCAAAGATACTGGATTTTTTCAAGAAAACAAATAAAAATCTTCAAAGCCTGTTTTAGAGTCGTCAGTTAAGAAATGTTTCTGCCAAAAAGTCAGCATTCTTCTGTCAAAAATGCATACGGGTTCATTGCCTGATGAAGCAGGGTTCGTTAGCCCATGAACTTGGCTTCGTCAGCCGATGCAGCCTGCTTCGTTTTAAGTGGCAGGATATTAAAAGTGGCATCAAAGTTCTAATGACCTCTTTTGCACAAAGTGAACATTAGGATACTCTAATCTTGTGTTATTTTCTCTAAAATTGCCATTGGGTAAACAAATTCTCTAATAATCTATCTTGCTTTGTCATTTATTGAGTTTCTTTTACCACCTTTTCAGCCTATTTTCTGCAAATATAGCCACTCTCTTTGAGAAAACAAATTTTCTTCCCTAAATAATCCTCCGTATCGTTTCCTTGCTGTACATCCACCAATGCTAACTTCATTTTCTATCATAAGTTTTAGCCTTTTGTAATAAATGAAATAGCCCCAACTTTTTAGGAGTTGAGGCTACTGAAAATAGGTCTAAATACGTGGAATTTTATTCCCACTCAATTGTGGCAGGCGGTTTTGACGAAATGTCGTAGCAAACGCGGTTTACGCCTTTTACCTTATTGATGATATCGTTCGAAACCTTTGCCAAGAATTCGTAGGGGAGGTGTGCCCAGTCTGCGGTCATGGCATCGGTGCTGGTTACGGCGCGCAAGGCTACGGCACGCTCGTAAGTGCGCTCGTCGCCCATGACGCCTACGCTCTGTACAGGGAGGAGGATGACGCCTGCCTGCCATACCTTATTATATAAGTCCCAGTCGCGCAAGCCTTGGATGAAGATGTCGTCGGCATCTTGGAGGATGCGTACCTTTTCGCGGGTGATGTCGCCCAAGATACGTACTGCCAAGCCCGGTCCGGGGAAAGGATGACGGGTGATGAGGTGTTCGGGCATACCTAATTCACGTCCTACGCGGCGCACTTCGTCCTTGAACAGTAAGCGGAGCGGTTCGCAGAGTTTCAGGTTCATCTTTTCAGGCAATCCGCCTACGTTGTGATGGCTTTTGATAACCGTGCCTGTGATAGACAAAGATTCGATGCAATCGGGGTAGATAGTGCCTTGCGCCAGCCATTTCACATCCTTAATCTTGTGCGCTTCTTCGTCGAATACGTCGATAAAGCCTTTACCGATGATTTTGCGCTTACGTTCGGGTTCGGTTACTCCAGCCAGTTCAGTGAAGAACTTTTCGCTGGCATCTACGCCGATAACGTTCAGTCCTAAGCATTCGTAATCATGGAGTACGTTGCGGAACTCGTTCTTGCGCAACATGCCGTGGTCGACGAAGATACATGTCAGGTTCTTGCCGATGGCTTTGTTGAGCAATACGGCTGCTACTGACGAGTCAACTCCTCCGCTTAGTCCCAATACCACTTTGTCGTCACCCAATTGTTCTTTCAGGTGTGCCACGGTGGTTTCGATGAACGAAGCCGCGCTCCAGTCTTGTTTGCCTCCACAGATGTCTACCACGAAGTTTTTCAGGATTTGCGTACCGTCTTCGGTATGGAACACTTCGGGATGGAACTGTACGCCCCACAGCTTTTCGCCTTCTGCCTGATAAGCGGCAACCGCCACTTTATCGGTAGACGCGATGATACGGAAGTTTTCGGGAAGAGACGTGATGGTGTCTCCATGGCTCATCCATACTTGCGAGTTTTCACGGACGTCTTTCAGCAACGGATTGTCGTGGTCGAACTTCGCCAAGTGTGCCCGTCCGTATTCGCGGGTATTGGCGGGTTCCACTTTGCCTCCGTTGGTGTATGCCATGAACTGTGCGCCGTAGCAGATGCCCAAGATGGGGTATTTGCCGCGGATGTCGCTCAGGTCGATTTTGAAAGCCTTTTCATCGTAGACCGAGAAGGGGCTTCCCGACAAGATTACACCGATGACCGAAGGGTCGCCGAAAGGGAACTTGTTGTAGGGAACAATCTCGCAATACATGTTCAGTTCGCGCACGCGGCGTCCGATAAGCTGCGTGGTTTGCGAGCCGAAATCGAGAATAATAATCTTTTCCTGCATATTCAGTTCTGTATAAATTTGAAAGATTCGGCAAAGGTACTCATTTAAATCGAGAATTGAAAACTTATTCGGCATTGAATGTGGCACTTTGCACATCCCGGCTGTTCGGGCCTACCATGACTTGGAAAGTTCCGGCATCGTATTTATAGACGAGGTCGGCGTTGTAATATTTCAAGTCGTCTTCCGTCAGGGTGAATGTGACTTCTTGGCTTTCTCCTTTCTTCAAGGCGATGCGGCGGAAGTCTTTCAGTTCTTTCACGGGGCGGGCTATGTCGGCATATTGGTCGTGGATATAGAGCTGCACGATTTCCGTACCGTCGTAGTTCCCGGTGTTTTTCACCGGAACCGTTACCGTAATGCTGCCGCCTTTGGTCAGGGTTTCAGTGCTGAGTTTCATTTCGCCATATTCGAAGGTGGTGTAGCTCAATCCGTATCCGAAGGGATACAATCCGTCGTTGGGGCAATCGATGTAGTTGCTCACAAACCGGTTGAATGTCGTCAGGTCTTCGTCGGGGCGTCCGGTAGTTGTTTGGCTATAATATAAAGGAAGTTGTCCTACCGTGCGCGGGAAGGTGGTGGTCAGCTTGCCTGAAGGGACGGTTTTCCCGAATAACACGTCTGCTACGGCATCTCCCGTTTCGCTTCCTCCGAACCATACGTTCAGAATGGCAGGCACATGTTCCGATTCCCACGTTAGGTCGAGCGGACGTCCGGTGAAGAGCAAAACCACCACGGGTTTCCCGGTTTTTACCAAGCCTTCTAACAAATGGCGTTGCGCATCGGGGATGCGTATGTCGGTGCGTGAGGCTGATTCTCCGGTCATTTCCGCACATTCGCCTACTGCGGCAACGACGACATCGGCACGGGAAGCTACCGCCATTGCCTCGGCATACAGTCTCTGGTTGTCTCCTCTTTGTAATGTGCGTCCGCCGATTGCGCCTGCTTCCATGCGTTCGTCGTAATACACGTTGCTTCCTTTGGCATAGAGGATTTCCGCTTTGCCTTCTGTAGCGGCACGAAGCCTTTCAAGTAACGATGCGTGTTTAGACGGGTCGCAAGTCGGGCTCCACATGCCGGACATGTTGTTGGCAGCATCTGCCATGGGGCCTATCAGGGCGATGCGTCCTTTTTGGGCGAGCGGAAGCAATTGGTTTTCGTTTTTCATCAGGACGAACGTTTCGGTGGCGATTCTCCGGGCTTCGGCACGGTTGGCTTCCGAGTATGTTTCCGTCTTGGCGCGTTCCACGTTGCAATATTTATAAGGATTCTCGAACAGCCCTAATTTGTATTTCATTTTCAATACCCTGCGGCAGGCTTCATCGATGCGTGCTTTGGATACTTTGCCTTCGTTTACTGCTTCTTCCATCGGGTTGAGGAAACTTTGTGCCACCATATCCATGTCGGTTCCGGCATTCATTGCCATAATGCCTGCTTCTTTTAAGGGGGCGATACCGTGAATGTCTATTTCCCCGATTGAGTTATAATCGGTCACTACCATGCCTTCGAATCCCCATTGCTTGCGCAATACGTCGTCAATCAGCCATTTGTTGGTAGTGGCTGGAATGCCGTTGATGGTGTTGAAGGAAGTCATCACCGTGCCTACTCCGGCTTCCACCGCAGCCCGATAAGGCGGAAGGTATTCGTTGAACATCTGCACCCGGCTCATGTCTGTACGGTTATAGTCTCTGCCCGATTCCGATGCTCCGTAGAGGGCGAAATGCTTGAGGCAAGCCATCATGCTGCTGTCCGATTTTTGCAAGTCCTTGCCTTGATATCCACGCACGTATGCGCGTGCCATCATTGCCCCGATGTAAGGGTCTTCGCCGTTTCCTTCGGCAATGCGTCCCCAGCGTGCGTCACGGCAGATGTCTACCATGGGGCTGAATGTCCAGGCGATTCCGTTGGCAGTAGCTTCTTTGGCTGAGATTTGCGCCATCCGTTCGGTTGCCAATGTGTCCCAACTACATGTCAAAGCCAGCGGGATAGGAAAGATGGTTTGATAGCCGTGAATGACATCGGCTCCTACTACGAGCGGGATGCCCAATCGGGTTTCTTCTACAGCAATACGTTGCAGTTCGCGGATTTTCTCTACGCTCATCACGTTGAAGAATCCTCCTAATTCTTGCTTGCGAATCATTTCGGCTAAGTTGCTGTTTTGTACGGCACCCGTTGTCAGGTCTCCTCCGGCAGGAAGGTTGAGCTGTCCTAATTTTTCCCGCAAGGTCATTTTGTCCATCAGTTCGGAGATGAATTTATCCATTTCTTTGTCTTGGGTATTCTCCGATGGTGTACATCCGCATAGGAAGGCGGAAGCCATTCCTGCCAATACGAATAAGTTTCTGAGGTGTTTCATTGTTTTGTCTTTTGAGTTTTGATTAATGAAGTGTATGCTTTATTTTTTTTGACAAAAATAGAGAATAAGGCGGGATGTATGGAACATTTCATGTTAAAAAAAGATGAATGGAAGAAGTCTTTCTTTTATATATAATATAGGTATGCATCCTTTTCTTTCTAAGAGGATAAAAAAGTCTCATCATGCAAAGTAGGGATTGCAAAATGATACCTCGGCAGGACACAAACAGGGATTTTAATCGGAAAGAAGTAAAATGTCGCTTGATTTTTTCTTAATTTTAATACTTTTCGTGCTCTACTTTAAAAAGAAATTGCTATTTTTGCAACGCAGTCGAGAGAAAGAAAAGGCTGAAGAGGCATTCTGGAAACTTGATTATAGCGAAGATAAAAGCGAGTGTTTATAACTATATTATAGAACCTTTTAAAATTAAACAAAATGATTAAAGTAGGTATTAACGGTTTCGGTCGTATTGGCCGTTTCGTATTCCGTGCAGCTCAAAAAAGAAACGATATCCAAATCGTAGGTATTAACGACTTGTGCCCGGTAGATTACTTGGCTTACATGTTGAAGTATGATACAATGCACGGCCAGTTCGACGGTACTATCGAAGCTGACGTTGAAAACAGCAAATTGATTGTTAACGGTAAAGAAATCCGCGTAACAGCTGAAAGAAATCCTGCTGACTTGAAATGGAATGAAGTAGAAGCTGAATACGTAGTAGAATCAACTGGTTTGTTCTTGACTCAAGAAAAGGCTCAAGCTCACATCCAAGCTGGTGCTAAATACGTAGTTATGTCTGCTCCTTCTAAAGACGCTACTCCGATGTTCGTTTGCGGTGTAAACGAAAAGACTTACGTGAAGGGTACTCAATTCGTTTCTAACGCTTCTTGTACTACTAACTGCTTGGCTCCTATTGCTAAGGTTTTGAACGATAAGTTCGGTATTGTAAACGGTTTGATGACTACAGTTCACTCTACTACTGCTACTCAGAAGACTGTTGACGGTCCTTCTATGAAAGACTGGCGTGGTGGTCGTGCTGCTTCTGGCAACATTATCCCGTCTTCAACTGGTGCTGCTAAGGCTGTAGGTAAAGTTATTCCTGAACTGAACGGCAAATTGACTGGTATCTCTATGCGTGTGCCGACTTTGGATGTTTCTGTAGTTGACTTGACTGTTAACTTGGCTAAACCGGCTACTAAAGAAGCTATCTGCGCTGCTATGAAAGAAGCTTCTGAAGGTGAATTGAAAGGTGTTCTGGGTTACACTGAAGATGCAGTTGTATCTTCTGACTTCTTGGGTTGCACTTTGACTTCTATCTTCGATGCAAACGCAGGTGTTTACTTGACTGATACTTTCGTTAAAGTTGTTTCTTGGTATGACAACGAAATCGGTTACTCTAACAAAGTATTGGATTTGATTGCTCACATGGCATCAGTAAACGATTAATCATCAGTCGTTAGACAATTTTGATTAATAAGATATTAAAATAGGGAGAGAAGTCATCCTTACGGATGGCTTCTCTTTTTCTTTATAAAAAGATGAGAGGAAAAGAAACGATTAAGATCAGCCGTCTTTCGACTGGTTATTCCGGGAAACACGGTGTGATACGGATTGCTACAGATATTGACGCGTCGGTATATGGAGGCGAACTTACTTGTCTGTTGGGGGCGAACGGAGCAGGGAAATCTACCTTGTTGCGTACATTGTCGGCATCCCAGCCTCCGCTTTCGGGTGAAGTTTGGATAGGAGAGAAGCGTTTGGCTGAGTATTCGGATAAGGAATTGGCAAAAGTGGTAGGGATTGTGCTCACAGAGCGTTGCGAAGTGGAAAACCTGACTGTAGAAGAATTGGTTGGAATGGGAAGGACTCCGTACACTGGTTTTTGGGGAACGCTCCGTAAAGAAGATAAACAAATCGTTGCAGAAGCCATTTCGCAAGTCGGAATTTCGAAGCTGTCTCATCGTATGGTGCAGACCCTGAGCGACGGGGAGCGCCAAAAGGTGATGATAGCCAAGGCGTTGGCTCAGCAGACTCCCATTATCCTTTTAGACGAGCCTACCGCTTTTCTCGATTTCTCCAGTAAAGTGGAAGTGATGCGCCTGTTGCGTACTTTGGCGCACGATTTAGGCAAGACCGTTTTCCTCTCTACACACGATTTGGAATTGGCTCTTCAGATAGCCGACAAGCTTTGGTTGATGAATGCCGGTGGAATTGTTGCCGGTACTCCCGAAGACCTTTCATTAAGTGGTATGCTCGAAGCCTTTTTCGCTCACGAAGGTATCGTTTTCGACCCGCATACAGGTTTGTTCCGCATCGCATTTGATTATGTGCAAAACATCCGCCTTATAGGCGAGGGATATCGGTACGATATGGTGCAGAAAGCCTTGCGCAGGCAGGGTATCCGTGCCGGGCATGAAGTCCGTTCCTTGTCTTATATAGATGCCGGAAGTTTAGATACCGATTCTTTTGTTTGGCATCCGGAATCAGGAGAAGCGGTTTTGTTCGAGACAATCGGCGATATGCTGGATTACATCGCTCCGATTCTTATTGATAAAGAAACGCGGATTTTCGCAGATTAACGCGAATAGAAGAAGAAAATTAAATTATAATCTGCGAAAATCTGCGTGAATCTGCATTTCTGAATAAATACATTTACCGTTGGGTAGGAAGGGTAAATTCTTGCCAGTCGTATTCCCTCCCTTCATAGTCGGCAATGGCAATATGGATGATGACTTCTCCGTCTTTCAATCGTTTTCCTCCTCGGATGTGGGCGGTGTATTTGATGCCTTCGTGGGGCGCGATTTGCTCTAACATGACTGAGGGTGATACATAAATTCGTTTGTTATCGGTCTGCACGATAGGTACGGCATTATACACCGTTTCATGGCTTGTATTGATAATTTCAAAGATGACTTTGCTATGCTCTTCCGATTCGATGATGTGGTTCCGGTTCTCGTCTATGAAACGGATGTTCCTGATTTGCAGGTAGCCGACACTGGAAGGGATGTCGTTTGGTTGAGGAGTATAGGCATGTTGTTTTTCTACCGGATATCCTTCTTGCGCCTTCCGTTCTTGTGCCGAACTGATTGCTCCTCCGATAGCCGCTCCGGCTAATGTGCCCACCAAAGTACCGATAGCCGAACCACGGTAGCCTCCGTCCCAATGCCGGTTGCTTCCCACCAGTCCGCCAATCGCTCCTCCGACGTTTCCGCCTATCGAAGCTCCCGCCAGGGTAGACGTAGCCTGATACGTACTTCCGCATCCACAAAGTAGTAACGTTGCCAATCCTAAAACAATTATTTTTTGTTTCATATCTATTGGTTTAATGGTTTTTCCATTGACAAAGATAACGAAAGATTTGAATATTTGTTCGCTCTTCATAAGCAAATTGTATTTGTGTATGTGAACTTTTCTTTGTATATTTGCTGCATAAAAATAAGAAAACGTATGAAGAAGACAATAAGCGGATGGTTGAATATTTTGGTGGGCTGCATTATCTTGGCGGCTGGGTTTGTGTTTTTCATTAACCCGTATAACATTGTTCCGGGTGGTGTGTACGGGGCAAGTATCGTGTTGCACAATCTGTTCCCTTCCATTCAGGTGGGTACGTTCGGATATATGTTCGATATTCCGTTACTCATCCTTTCGGTTATCTTTTTGGGAACTAAGTTAGGGGCACGGACGATTGCGGCGGCATTGACAACTCCTTTATTAATGAACGTGATGTCGCGTTTGGCATATCCTACGCGGGAAGCCTTGCATGCGCTCGATCCTTCCCAGCTTTTGGGAGGCATTATGGATTTGTCGGACCACTTGATGTTGACCAGTGTGATGGGTGCTGTGTTGATAGGCATTGGGAGCGGCATTGTGGTGAAGAACCAGGCTACTACGGGCGGGAGTGATATTGTAGCGATGATGCTTCAGAAGTATATGCACATCCGTTTTTCGCGTGCAATTTTGTTGGTGGACGGGATAGTCGTTTGCTTTGGTTTGCTGGTGATAGGCTTCGGATTGGGAAGCGGGGAGATACCGGAAGAACCTTCCGTTTATTTGTCTTTGTATTCGTTGATAGCCATTTTCATTTGTTCGCGTGTGATTGCTTATATGATAACCGGTGCGAAGAACGATAAGCTGATTTTTGTTATCAGTGATAAGGAACTGCCTGATTTGCATAAGTACATCTTGAAAGACTTGGACCGTACCGCTACGTGTATCAAGAGTAGCGGATTATATACGAAAGAAGAAAAGGAAATGATTTTCCTTGTGGTGAGCTACAAAGAAGTGGCGGGCGTAAAAGCCACGATAAAGCTTGCCGACCCGCGTGCCTTTGTGGTAGTGACCGATGCTTACGATACTTTTGGCGAAGGCTGGAAACAATTGCCTTCACCCAATGAGATTGAGCCGGAATAAAGGCTTTTTCTGGATATTCTTTCCTTTTGATTTTCAACTCTTCGGTAAATTGATTACTTTTGTGAAGTATTCATGAAAAAAGAATGATGTATGAACCAGCCAGCGCGAAAGAAATATCCGATAGGAATGCAGTCCTTTTCGACAATGCGGAAAGAGAATTACCTGTATATTGATAAGACGGAATATATTTACCGCATGACGCATTCCGATAGTAAATATATGTTTTTGAGTCGTCCGCGCCGTTTCGGAAAATCATTGTTAGTAGATACGTTGCATGCTTATTTTGAAGGGAAAAAAGAATTGTTCGAGGGGCTTGCCATAGAAAAGCTGGAAACAGAATGGGTGCAATATCCTGTATTGCATTTCGATTTTAGCACGGCAAAGAATTTGAATAAAGAAGAGTTGGAAAGCGAACTTTCTTTTAAGCTTGCTAAGTATGAAGAGGTATACGGGCGCAACGGTGGAGATGAAAGACCCAACCAGCGTTTGCAAGGTTTGATAGAACGTGCATATCGCCAAACAGGTAAGGAAGTGGTGGTTTTAATCGATGAATACGATGCGCCGTTATTGGATGTGATGCATGAAGAAAAAGACTTGCCTGTGCTTCGTAACGTGATGCGCAATTTTTATAGTCCGCTTAAGGCTTTAGGCGCTTATTTGCATTTCGTTTTTTTAACGGGCATCACCAAGTTCTCGCAACTTAGTATCTTTAGTGAACTGAATAATATACAAAATATCAGTATGCTACAAGAGTATGCTGCTATTTGTGGTATTACGGAAGAAGAAATACGCAGGCAAATGGATGCCGGTTTGGAAGCTTTTGCTCAAAAATTAAGCATAACGAAAGAGGAAATGCTTGAGAAGTTGAAAGCGAATTATGACGGTTATCATTTCACTTGGCCTTCTCCTGACATCTATAATCCTTATAGTCTGATGAATGCCTTCAGTGAGACGCGGATTGCTTCTTATTGGTTTGGGAGCGGTACGCCGACCTATCTGATAGAGATGTTGCGTAAGTTCGGCATGTCACCGGCTCAATTGGGTGGGGAAATGAGGGCGGAAGCAAGCGACTTTGATGCGCCTACCGAACGCTTGACCGGCATTGTGCCTTTGCTTTATCAAAGCGGATATTTCACGATTAAGAATGGAAATCTGTTGTTTGGCTCATACACATTGGGTATCCCTAACCGAGAAGTGCGAATCGGATTGATGAAGAGTCTGATTCCTTATTATTTGACACCGAATACGCAAGCTACATCGGCGGCGGTAATTACTATGGCGGAATGCTTGTATGATAATGATATGGAAGGGGCTTTGCAAGCCATGCGGACTTTTTTAAGCACTGTTCCATACGCTGATAATACCGATTACGAAGGGCATTACCAACAAGTGCTGTATATCATCTTCAGCCTGTTGGGGATGTACACTGATATTGAGGTGCGTACTCCACGCGGAAGGGTAGATGTGGTGATGCGCACGCCTGCTGCGTTATATCTGATAGAGGTAAAGATGGACAAGAGTGCCGATGTCGCTATGCAACAGATAGACTTGACACAATATCCCGAGCGTTTTGCTCTTTGCGGGGTTCCGATAGTGAAAGTAGGCATTAATTTCGATAGCCGCCAACGTACGATAAGTGATTGGAAAATTATGAAATAAAAAAAAGCCGGAAGCACCTCGTTTGAGACGTTTCCGGCTTTCCCGTTAATGGTCACTATTAATGAATTTCGATAACCTTATTGATTTTAGCTTTTTCTTCAGGAGTGCGTTTCGGCAATTCGATGGTCAACACACCGTTGGTGACGTTGGCACTGATTTTTTCTTTTTCCACATCGTCCGGAAGAACCAAAGCCTGTTGGAATTTTGTGTAAGAGAACTCGCGGCGTAAGTACTTCTTGTTCTCTTTGTCCTCTTCCTTGTTTTCGGTCTTCTTTTCCATTGAGATAACTAATTCGTTGTCTTCACTCAAGTGGATATTGAAATCCTCTTTCGTCATACCCGGAGCCGCAACTTCAACCTTATAGTCTTTGTCGCTTTCTATCACATTGATAGCAGGTGCCGTTGCGTTAGCCTTTACCATCCAATCGTTATCGAAAAAGTCATTAAAAATACTCGGTAACCATTCTTGACTGTAATTTCTTCTGCTCGGTGTCATAATCTTAATCTCCTATTTTTTAGTTCTTTATTTATCAAATTGTTCTTTTGAACTCCTTCTGCCTTTCGGCTTCTGAAGTTCACTTAGAGAAGTGCAAACTCTGTGCCGTTGCTTGACATGGCTTTGCCTTTTAAACTTACGAAATCTATTTTAAGCAAAATGCCCGCTATTTTAAATCTTAGAAGAATCCGAGAGGGAGAAACGGATGGAACATTTGTCAGACGGATTGCCTATTTGTCAGAAAAGAAGAAAAAAAGTCAGTTTGATGTGGATAATATGCTATCTTTTCCGTATATTTAGGGGCATAAAGAGAGAATGCCATGCATACCCAATGGAAGTTTGTTTTAATTGTAATGATTATGATACATAGTGTAGGAAACGCCTGCTCTTCGGGTGAAAAGAGAGTCCGTATGCCGGCGGTTGCAGGTGCTTTTTATCCGGCAGATGCGGATACGTTGAGAGAAACGGTTGTATCGTTCTTGTCCGAAGCTTCATCGGCAGAGGCGGACAAAGAAGTGCAGGCGGTCATCGTTCCTCATGCCGGTTATGTGTATTCGGGTAGTACTGCGTCTGAAGCCATAAAGGCTATTCCGTCTGATGCGGTCTATAAACGGATATTCTTGCTTGGTCCCAGCCATCGGGCTGCATTCGACGGGGCTTCGGTGAACAATGCTTTCGATAGTTATGCCACACCGTTAGGACAGGTGAAAGTCGATAATGAAGCCGTTGATGCTTTATTGCATGCCGATCCGGTCTTTACCTACGTGCCCGAAGCCCATGCCCGCGAGCATTGCTTGGAGGTTCAGTTGCCCTTCTTGCAAGTCCATTTGCAACATGTTCCTCCAATTGTACCGGTTATTATCGGTACACAAGATTTGGCGAAATTAAGAAGAATTGCCCAGGCTTTGCAACCTTATTTCACTTCGGATAACCTCTTCGTTATCAGTAGCGATTTCTCGCATTATCCTTCGTATGAGGATGCCAATCGGGTGGATAAAGCCACGGAGGAAGCCATTGAGAGCGGTTCGCTCCGTAAGTTTTTAGATACATTGGAGAAGAACGCCCGTAAGGGTGTGCCTCGGTTGGCAACCAGCGCGTGCGGACAAAGCCCTATCGCCGTGCTCCTATTATTAATGGAGAGACGGAAGAATTTGCAAGTCCGACACCTGGCTTATTGCAATTCGGGCGATGCCGTTTATGGCGATAAAGACAGGGTAGTAGGCTATCATGCTTTTTCGATAGTGAAGAAAGCGGAAGCGGATGCATTCTCCTTGACCGGGGAAGAGCGGGCACAACTCTTGCAAATCGCTCGTAAAAGCATTGATTATGAACTTGCCCGAAAGACAGACTTGCCTTACGATTCTACGAAGATGAGTCCTGCATTGCAACAACATTGCGGTGTATTCGTGACCCTTCATAAAGGAGGGAAGTTGCGCGGATGTATCGGAAACTTGATAGGCTTTTTGCCTTTATATCGTCTTGTGGCTAATATGGCTAAATTGGCCGCATTCGAAGACCCGCGCTTCTATCCCGTAGAGGAGAATGAGATGAAAGACATTGATATCGAGATTTCGGTGCTTTCCCCGTTGCGGAAGATTCAATCCATCGATGAGTTCCAGTTGGGGCGGCATGGCATTTATATAATAAAAGGAGAGCATCGGGGTACGTTCCTTCCTCAGGTGGCCGAAGAAACGGGCTGGACGAAGGAAGAGTTTTTAGGGCATTGCGCACGTGATAAGGCTGGATTGGCATGGAATGGCTGGAAAGATGCGGAACTCTATGTGTACGAAGCGATTGTATTCGGCGAAGAAAAATAAATGTGATTTATCTAACGCAGAGACGCAAAGACGCAGAGGATTTTTTTAGAGGAAGTAAAATTCACAGAGTTATTGCGCTTTCCTTTTGCGTTTTTTGTTCTCTAAAAATGAATCTTTGCGTTTTTGCGTCTCTGCGTTCAATAAAAGAGAAGATGAAAGAAGCGGACTATTATATTTCGAATCCCGATGGGACGGTGGTATGTATGCTTTGCCCGCATCAATGCAAGATAAATGAAGATACTTGCGGGAGGTGCCGGAGCCGTATGAATCGGGGAGGGCATCTATATTCGTTGGCATACGCACATATATGCGCTATGCATGTCGACCCGGTTGAGAAGAAACCCTTGTTGCATTTCTTGCCGGGCGAGACCTGTTTCTCTTTGGCTTCGGCTGGGTGTAACTTGTCGTGCCTGAATTGCCAAAACTGGTCTGTCTCGCAAGTCTCTCCGGTGGATATTCCTTCCCAAACGCTGCTTCCAGAAGATTGTGTGCGCTTGGCTAAGAAGTACGGGTGCAGAGCGGTGGCTTATACCTATACCGAACCGCTTACTTACTTGGAGTATGTGCGCGATTGTGCTTCGGCTTGCCAAGAGGCAGGCTTGAAGAACATTTTAGTAACGGCTGGTTATGTCAATGAAAAGCCCTTGCGCGACCTCTTGCCTTTTATCGATGCCGTAAATATCGACTTGAAATCGTTCTCGGATGAGGCTTACCGGAAGGTGTGCCGTGCGAGGCTCCAGCCTGTATTAGACACCATGTTGCGCATGCACGAGGCGGGCGTATGGATAGAGATCACCCGCCTTCTGATTCCCGGCATCCATGACCGGGAAGAAGATATTCGGGCGATGTGTCATTGGCTGGTGGAACACGGGCTTGCGGATAATCCGTTGCATATCAGCCGTTTCTTTCCGCGTTATAAAATGCAGGAGATAGAAGCCACACCGCTTTCTTCTTTGGTTTCTGCCCGCCGCATCGCACAAGAGGAAGGGATGCGTTTTGTCTATATCGGTAATACTTCGCTTGCGGATGCCGAAGACACGCATTGCCCGGATTGTGGGAATCTGCTGGTCAAGCGGGAAGGATATACCGTTTTATCGGAAGGCTTTTCGGGGGTATGTCCGGTGTGTGGGGCAAAGATTCCGGGCGTATGGACGTTTTGATGCATCGAAAAGCGGGCAAGGTATTGGCGGAAAACGTAATATTCCCTATCTTTGCAAGGATATATCATAGATAAGGCATGAAAGAAGAAAAGGAAATAATCAGTGTGCAGGGAGCACGGGTGCACAATTTGAAAAATATAGATGTCGATATCCCGCACAATAGCCTGACGGTTATCACCGGCTTGAGCGGAAGCGGAAAGTCTTCATTGGCTTTCGATACCATCTTTGCCGAGGGCCAGCGCAGGTATATCGAGACTTTTTCGGCATACGCCCGCAATTTCTTGGGAGGAATGGAGCGTCCCGATGTGGATAAGATTACGGGGCTGAGTCCGGTGATTTCCATCGAGCAGAAGACCACGAACAAGAACCCTCGTTCTACGGTAGGGACCACGACCGAAATCTATGATTACCTGCGTCTGTTGTTCGCTCGTGCCGGCATCGCGTATTCTTATCTTTCGGGTGAGAAAATGGTGAAATACACCGAAGAGCAGATTCTCGACCTTATCCGGCGTGATTATAAAGGCAAGCGCATTTTCATTCTCGCTCCCTTGGTGCGTACCCGCAAAGGACATTACAAGGAGTTGTTCGAGCAGGTGCGGAAGAAAGGGTATCTCTATGTACGGGTAGACGGAGAGGTGAAGGAAATCGTGCACGGCATGAAGCTGGACCGTTACAAGAACCATGATATTGAGGTGGTTATCGATAAGACCGTGGTGACGGATAAGGAGGAGAAGCGTTTGAAACAAAGCGTGGCTACGGCGATGCAGCAGGGCGACGGGTTATTGATGATATTGGATGCGCAGACCGAAAGCGTGCGCCATTATAGCAAGCGGTTGATGTGTCCCGTGACAGGGCTTTCGTATAAGGAACCGGCTCCGCATAATTTCTCTTTCAATTCGCCTCAGGGCGCGTGTCCGCGGTGCAAAGGATTGGGTTATGTCAATCTGATAGATATCGATAAAGTGATTCCCGACCGTTCTCTTTCGGTCTACGAAGGGGCTATCGCTCCCTTGGGAAAGTATAAGAACGGCATGATATTCTGGCAAATCGAGGCTTTGCTTGAGCGGTACGAAGCGTCCTTAAAGACACCGGTATGCGAGTTGCCCGAAGATGCTATCAACGAGATTTTGTATGGATGCGACGAGCGTTTGAAGATAAAGAGCGCGTTGATACATGCCTCGTCTGATTATTTTGTCACTTATGAGGGGATTGTGAAGTACATCCAATTGATGCAGGAAAGAGACGCTTCGGCTACGGCTCAGAAATGGGCAGACCAGTTTGCCAAGACCGATGTGTGTCCCGAATGCAAAGGGGCGCGGTTGAATAAAGAAGCGTTGCATTTCCGCATCCATGATAAGAATATCTACCAGCTGGCTACGATGGATATCAGCGAGTTATATGCTTGGTTGCAGAACGTAGAGCCTTTCTTGGAGGAGAAGCAACGCTTGATTGCTACGGAAATCTTGAAGGAAATCCGCACCCGGTTGAAGTTCTTGCTGGATGTGGGTTTGGATTACCTCTCGCTCAACCGTTCTTCGGTCAGCCTTTCGGGAGGAGAGAGCCAGCGCATCCGTTTGGCTACGCAAATCGGGTCTCAACTGGTGAATGTGTTGTATATCTTAGACGAGCCGAGCATCGGGCTTCACCAGCGAGATAATATCCGCCTGATAAACTCCTTAAAGGAATTGCGCGACTTGGGCAATACCGTGATAGTGGTAGAGCATGATAAGGACATGATGCTTGCGGCGGATTATGTGGTGGATATGGGACCGAAAGCCGGACGCTTGGGAGGTGAAGTGGTCTTTGCCGGAACGCCTGAGCAGATGTTGAAGACCAGTACATTGACTTCGCAATACCTTAACGGACAGATGCAGATTGAAGTGCCAGCCAAACGCAGGGAGGGAAACGGGAAGTCGATTTGGATTCGGGGAGCGAAAGGGAATAACCTGAAGCATATCGATGTGGAATTTCCTTTGGGTAAGCTGATTTGCGTGACCGGAGTGTCTGGAAGCGGGAAATCTACGTTGATTAATGATACGTTGCAACCCATTCTTTCGCAACATTTTTACCGTTCGTTGCAAGACCCTTTGCCTTACGATTCGATAGAAGGGTTGGAATATATTGATAAGGTGGTCAATGTCGACCAGTCTCCTTTAGGGCGCACGCCTCGTTCCAATCCGGCGACTTATACGGGCGTGTTTAGTGATATCCGGAATCTCTTCGTGAGCCTTCCCGAAGCGAAGATGCGCGGCTATAAGCCCGGACGTTTTTCGTTTAATGTAGCGGGAGGCAGATGTGAGGCATGTGGAGGAAACGGATATAAGATTATCGAGATGAATTTCTTGCCTGATGTCATGGTGCCTTGCGAAGTGTGCCATGGTAAACGGTACAATCGGGAGACCTTGGAGGTGCGTTTCAAGGGGAAATCTATCGCCGATGTTCTGGATATGACCATTAACCGTGCGGTAGAGTTTTTCGAGAATGTGCCTCAGATATTGAATAAGATAAAGGTGCTGCAAGAAGTAGGGTTGGGCTACATCAAGTTAGGCCAGCCTTCTACCACTTTATCGGGAGGCGAGAGCCAACGGGTAAAATTAGCAACGGAACTCTCGAAACGAGATACGGGCAAAACGCTTTACATCTTGGACGAGCCGACCACAGGTTTGCATTTCGAAGATATCCGTGTATTAATGAACGTATTAAACCGCTTGGTAGACAAGGGAAATACGGTCATCGTTATCGAACATAACCTGGACGTAATCAAGATGGCGGACTATATTATCGATATGGGACCGGAAGGTGGAAGGGGAGGAGGCGAAGTGCTTTCTACCGGTACACCCGAAGAAGTGGCGTTAAGCCCTAAAGGCTATACACCTAAGTTTTTGAAGGAAGAATTGAAGATATGTTGTCATTGAGAAATTGAACACAGAGACACAAAGACTCAGAGAATACGATTTCTGTATATGAAAATAAAAACTCTGTGCCTCTATGTTTCTGTGTTCTAATTTATTTTGAATAGGACTATGAAAGTAAATAAAACCAATGTAGCCCGTTTGCTAGATAAGGCAAAGGTGGCATACGAATTGATTCCATACGAAGTGGACGAGAACGATTTGAGTGCGGTGCATGTAGCCGCTTCGTTGGGTGAAGACATTGATTGTGTATTTAAGACCCTTGTGCTTCATGGGGACAAGAGCGGGTATTTTGTGTGTGTCATACCCGGCGAGCACGAAGTCGATTTGAAATTAGCGGCTAAGGTATCGGGTAACAAGAAATGCGACCTTATCCCGATGAAGGAGTTGCTTCCGCTCACGGGCTATATCCGTGGGGGATGTTCGCCTATCGGGATGAAGAAACATTTCCCTACCTATATCCACAAGACTTGCTTGGATTTTCCTTTTATCTATGTCAGTGCCGGCATACGTGGGCTTCAAATCAAATTAGCTCCTCAAGACTTGATTCGGGAAGCAAGGGCGGAGGTGGCAACTCTCTTTTGAGTGAATAGTTAATAATGAATAGTTAATAACGGTGTGTGTGATAAAAGCCATGCCTCGTTATTAACTATTCATTATTAACTATTAACTCCCTTCCAATTGCCCTTCGTATGTTTTCCCGTGTTACCTCCGGTCGCATGGCTTCTTCAAGAGGCAAGTTATCCGGTGATATTTTGACGATTCGGGCGAATCCCATTTGCTTGAGGCATGCTTTATCTTCTACTTTTCCGGCTATCAGCATGACGGGGATGTTGGCTTTTTTCGCTCTTTTCAATACACCCGCTGGGACTTTTCCTTCGGCGGTTTGCCTGTCTGCTTCTCCTTCGCCGGTGATAATCCAGTCGGCATTCGTTATTTTCCGGTCAAAATCTACGGCGTCCAATAGCAGGTCGATGCCCGATTGCAAATGGGCTTGTAGGAAGGTGGCGAATGCTCCGCCCAATCCTCCGGCTGCTCCGGATCCCTTTACCTTATTTATATTATAGGAGAAATCACGCTCGATGAGAAGGGCTAAATGCCGCATGCCTTTATCCAGTTGGCGGATTTGCTCTTCGCTCGCTCCTTTTTGCCGGGCAAAGACGTATGCGGCTCCTTGCGGTCCGCAGAATGGGTTTTGCACATCGCAAGCTACGATGAACGTGGCTTCCTTTAGTGCCGGATGCAGGTGGTTGAGGTCGATGTGTGCGATTTGTTCCATGATTTTCCCTCCTTGTTCTAATTCGTTTCCCTGCTTATCATATAGATGTGCTCCAAGTGCTTGTATCATGCCCATGCCTGCATCGTTTGTAGCACTTCCTCCGATGCCGATAATGAACCGGCGGAATCCTTTTTCTAACGCGTCCTTTATCAGTTCCCCTGTGCCATACGTGCTGGTCTTCATCGGATTCCGTTCGATAGGCGAGAGGGTGGTCAGTCCGTTTATCTCAGCCATTTCGATGATTGCGGTCCGTTGGTCTCCCAATATGCCATACCGTGCCGGGCGTATCCGCATTAAGGGGTCGTGGGCTTGGGTGGATACGAATGTCCCTTGAGTTGCCTCTATGAGTGTGTCTAGCATACCTTCGCCTCCGTCGGCAATGGGGATGCATACGGTTTGACAAGAGGGCAGGATGCGGTGTATTTCTTCGGCGATGCATTGCTCTATTTCTTTCGAAGAGAGGCATCCTTTGAACGAATCGATAGCCAAAACAATCTTTTTCATAACGTACTGAGTTTATTCCTTTGCAAAAATAAGTAATTTTCATACCTTTGTCCGTGGAAAAATGTTTTTTATTAATCTTAAATAGTTTACATGTATGTTTGAAGGACAACCTAAAGGTCTTTATGCGCTGGCGCTCGCCAATACGGGTGAACGTTTCGGCTATTACACAATGCTGGCTATCTTCGTTTTGTTCTTGATGGACAACTTCGGCATGTCGCCGAGTACAGCCGGTAACATTTATGCCATGTTTTTGGCTTTAGTTTATTTTTTACCGTTCATAGGAGGTATTCTTGCCGATAAGTTCGGCTATGGGCGTATGGTGACGGTGGGCGTCATTGCGATGTTTGCCGGTTATGTATTGTTGGCACTTCCGATGGGAAGCAGTACGATGGGGCTGGTGGCTATGTTTGCCGCATTAGTCGTAATCAGTTGCGGTACAGGGCTTTTTAAAGGAAACCTGCAAGTGATGGTCGGTAATTTGTACGATGACCCTCGTTATGCCAAACGGCGCGATTCGGCGTTCAGTATCTTCTATATGGCTATCAATATCGGTGCGCTCTTTGCTCCGACGGCTGCGGTAGAGATTATGAAATACGCGCAAACCAGTTGGGGCGTGAGCGAGAATGATTCGTATCACTTCGCGTTTGCCGTGGCTTGTGTTTCGTTGATTGTTTCCATGGCTATTTATTACGGATTCCGCAGCACGTTCCGCCATGTGGAAGGAGGAAGCGTGAAAGTGGATAAAAACGCGAATGCGGCTACCGAAAAGCACGAAGAGCTTTCTCCGCGCGAGACGAAAGACCGTATCGTGGCTTTGTGTCTGGTATTTGCCGTAGTGATTTTCTTCTGGATGGCGTTCCATCAGAATGGTTTGACGCTGACTTATTTCGCTAAGCAATTTACCGCACGTAGTTCGGAAGGATTGGAGAGCATGATGTTCAGCGTATGGAACTTGGTAGCGGTGATTTTCATCGTTTATGCTTTGTTCTCTCTTTTCCAGTCGAAGACAGGAAAGGGCAAGCTTATTTCGGGCATCGTTATCTTGGCTGCATTGGTCTTCTTGGGCTACCGTTATGCCGCTCTTCCCGAAACCACTCCGGTCGATGCTCCTATCTTCCAGCAGTTTAATCCGTTCTTTGTCGTAGCCCTTACACCGGTATCTATGGCGATATTCGGCTCGTTGGCAGCTCGTGGCAAAGAGCCTTCCGCTCCCCGTAAGATTGGTTTGGGTATGCTGGTGGCAGCCTGCGGGTATGTCATCATGTTGGCTGCTTCTGTTGGTTTGCTTTGTCCTACCGACCAGGCACAAGCCATCGAAGCAGGAACCGCTTCGTTCGTATCGCCTAACTGGCTGGTATCGACTTATTTGGTATTGACGTTTGCCGAATTGTTGCTTTCGCCGATGGGTATTTCATTTGTGTCGAAAGTGGCTCCTCCCAAGTATAAGGGTATGATGATGGGTGGCTGGTTCGTGGCTACGGCTATCGGAAATTACCTCACTTCGGTGGCTTCTTGGCTTTGGGGTGATATGCCGCTTTATGTGGTATGGGGCACGTTGATGGTGCTTTGTCTCTTAGCAGCCCTGTTCATCTTCTCGGTAATGAAACGCTTAGAGAAAGTGGCATAAATTTGAATTGAATTCTATAAAATGTAAAGACGCTAAAGTGCGGAGTTTTTGGTTTCCCGCTTTAGCGTCTTTTTTATGTTTTGTAGTCAAAAAAATGCATACGGCTTCATCTGCCTACGAAGCAGGGTTCATAAGCGTATGAAGCAGGGTTCGTAGCCCGATGAACCTTGCTTCATTTATTTATGCATTATATGTACTTGATTGGGGTGTGCTGTGTTTAGGTAAGCTTATTGCACCGCCTGCAATTTATCCATATTGGTTTGGGCAATAGAGATGAATTCTTTAATCATCGGATTTTCCTTGAAAGAGGCGGGGGCATCGTTGATGATTTCTTTCATAACGGGGGTGAGGACGGGATAGGGCATACCGTAGCACATGATGATGAAGACTTCCGGTCCCAATACGTTTTCATAGTTGGTTTGGATAAAACTTTTGGCAAGGCTATCCATTTGTGATGCCACATCTTGGCGTTGCTTCTCGATTTCTTTTTGGACTTCATCGGGATTCCTGCCGTCCAGAATCATGCGGGCTTCCAGATGTTCCACTTCATCGGCACGGTCGCTCAAGGAATTGCGGTGGATGATAAATTGATTGAAGCTATCGTTCAAGGGAGTGCCTTGGATTGTGAATCCTGCATTGTTGATATTGATGTCGATTTTGCCTTCTTCAATCACTAGAGGCATGATACAATTATCGTCCATAAAGAGGGAAGCTACAACGGTCGAATCGACCTTTCCTTCCATTTTGAACAATCCGTGTATGACCTCTGCCGAATCAATATTGACCAGCTTATCGCCTGAAGGTACTTTGATGAAAAGCATTTTACCGTCAAGGCTCGAAACCGATGATACGCCTTCTATCTTGTACTTCTTTCCGCAGGAAGTACAAAATATCGCACAAAAGAATAAGAATAAATATAACTTATACATGCAACAAAGCCTTTTAGAATTCACGTAGCAAAGGTATAACGTTTCGGTTTTCCGTGGAAATAAATTATCAAAAATTAAACTTAATAGGGGATTATTACAAGACCTTTTGCGGAACGGCTGGGGGTGGATGCCGTCATGCAAATAGTTGCCTTTGATGTTTTAGTTATATGAAACGGGCATTTTACTTAACTGGAATGGAAAATGAAGCAGGTTGGGTAAACAAATGTAAGTGTAAGAGAATAATTTTCCATATTTTGTATTATCTTTGTCGCTCGCTTATATAATTGAATCGAATATTAATGTAATAACAAAATGAAAAAACTAAAAGTTCTGGCACTCGCACTGATTTGTGCGGTATTCTCGCCGGCAAAAGCCGACGAAGGGATGTGGCTCCTCCAATTGATGCAGGAGCAGAACCTTGCCGACCGTATGAAGGCGCAAGGTTTGAAGATTGAGGTGGATGATATTTATAGCCCGAACCGCGTGGCGTTAAAAGATGCCGTGGGTATCTTCGGGCGTGGATGTACGGGAGAAATTATTTCGCCCGACGGGTTGATTCTGACTAACCACCATTGCGGATACGATGCTATCCAGCAACATAGTTCGGTAGAGCATGATTACCTGACCGATGGCTTTTGGGCAAAGAACCGTTCGGAAGAGCTTCCCACTCCGGGATTGACCTTTAAGTTCGTAGAACGTATTGTGGACGTAACCGACCAGGTAAATCAGGATATTAAGGACGGGAAAGTGACGGAACTCAATTCGTTTGGTTCCGAATACTTGAAGAAGCTGGCTGATGAGGCATTGAAGAAGAGCGACTTGAAAGGAAAACCGGGCATCTCTACAATGGCATTGCCTTTCTATGAAGGAAACAAGTTCTACCTGTTTTTCATTAAGACATATAGCGATGTGCGTATGGTTGCTGCTCCTCCTTCGTCTATCGGTAAGTTCGGAGGCGAAACGGATAACTGGATGTGGCCCCGCCATACGGGCGACTTCTCGATGTTCCGTATCTATGCCGATAAGAATGGCGACCCTGCTCCGTATAGTGCCGAGAATGTACCTTTGAAAGTGAAGAAGCATTTGGCTATCTCTTTGAAGGGCTTGCAGGAAGGTGATTATGCGATGATTATGGGATTTCCCGGAAGCACCAGCCGCTATCTGACTCAAAGCGAAGTGAAGCTCCGTATGGACGGAACCAATACGCCGCGCATTCAGGTGCGCGAGGCACGTCAGGATGTGTTGCGCAAGGAGATGGCTGCCAGCGATAAGGTTCGTATCCAATATGCCAGCAAGTTCGCTTCGTCCAGCAATTACTGGAAGAATTCCATCGGTATGAACAAGGCTATCGTGGATAACCGTGTATTGGAAACCAAGGCAGAACAGGAAGCCAACTTTGCTAAATTTGCCAAGGAAAAGAACAATGCCGATTATGCTTCGGTGGTGGCTAAAATCGATGAGTATGTAACTAGAGTGACTCCGTTAGCCAAGCAATTGACTTATTTCACCGAAACTTTCCGTTCAGGCATTGAGTTTGGTGCTACTTATTTGATTTTCGATAACCTGAAGGTTGCGCTTGAAAAGAACAAGAAGAAAGATATCGAGAAAGCATTGGAGCAATTGAAAGAAGGATATGCCAATGTGCATAACAAGGATTATGACCATGAAGTGGACCGCAAGGTGGCTAAGGTCTTGATTCCGCTTTATGCCAAGAGCGTGCCTGCAGATGCGCTGCCCGCTTTCTATGAGACTATTAAGACGAAATATAATGGCGATTACAATGCTTATATCGATGCCTTGTATGATACCAGCATTTTCTCTAACCAGAAGAATTTCGATGCGTTTCTTGCCAATCCGACACTGGAAGCTATCAACAATGACTTGGCGGTCCAGTATTCGACCAGCAAGAATGAAATGTTACAGAAGTTATACGAAGACTATGACAAGGCTTGTGGCGATATCGACTTGCTCCACAAGACCTACGTGCGCGGCTTGTGCGAAATGTATGCTCCTACGCCGAAAGCTCCGGATGCCAACTTTACTATCCGCTTGACTTACGGTAATGTGAAGTCGTATGACCCAAAAGACGGTGTACATTATAAATATTATACGACCTTGAAGGGTGTAATGGAAAAGGAAGACCCCAACAATCCGGAGTTCGTGGTTCCCGCAAAATTGAAGGAACTTTATGCTACGAAGAATTATGGACGCTATGCCTTGCCTAATGGTGAAATGCCGACTTGCTTCCTGACCACAAACGACATTACGGGCGGTAATTCGGGTTCTCCGGTGATGAACGGAAACGGTGAATTGATTGGTGCTGCTTTCGATGGAAACTGGGAATCGCTTTCGGGTGATATTAATTTCGATAACAATCTCCAGCGTTGCATCGCCGTGGATATCCGCTACGTGTTGTTCATCGTGGAGAAACTGGGCGGATGCAAGAACCTGATTGATGAAATGACGATAGTAGAATAATAAATATATTTTTAGAAGAAACGCAGATTAACGCAGATTTCCGCGGATTGATAAAATTTTAATAATCTGCGAAAATCTGCGTTAATCTGCGTTTAAAATGAAAACAAATATGATGAGAAAATCCTTATTGATAACCTTGTTTTCCGCTTGCTTTCTGGCTTCTCATGCCGATGAAGGCATGTGGATGCTGACCGACTTGAAGAAACAAAATGCGGCGGTGATGCAAGACTTGGGACTGGACATCAGCATTGATAAGGTGTATTGTCCCGAAGGCATCAGCCTGAAAGATGCTGTGGTTCACTTTGGCGGAGGATGTACGGGTGAAGTCGTATCGGCGGAAGGGCTGGTGCTCACCAATCATCATTGCGGGTATAGCTATATCCAGCAACATAGTTCGGTGGAACACGATTACCTGACCGATGGCTTTTGGGCAAAGACGTATGCCGAGGAGCTTCCTTGCGAAGGATTAACCGTGACGTTCATCGACCGCATCCTCGATGTGACCGATTATGTATCGGAACAACTTAAGAAAGACGAAGACCCCGAAGGGCTGAATTACCTTTCGCCTTCGTATCTGGAAAAAGTGGCGGCTCGGTTTGCCAAGAAAGAGAAGATAAAGACCGATGACTTTACGGTGCTCGAATTGAAGCCGTTTTATGGAGCGAATAAGTATTACCTTTTCGTGAAGACCGTTTATAAAGATATCCGTATGGTAGGTGCGCCTCCTTCGTCTATCGGAAAGTTTGGAGCCGATACCGATAACTGGATGTGGCCGCGCCATTGCGGGGATTTCTCTATTTTCCGTATCTATGCATCAAAAGACGGGAAGCCGGCTTTGTATTCATCCGAGAATGTGCCTTTGAAGGTGAAGACGCACTTGACTATCAATGCGGGTGGCATTAAGGAAGGTGATTTCACTTTCGTTATGGGATTCCCCGGACGCAATTGGCGTTATATGATTAGTGATGAGGTGGAAGAGCGTATGACCACCACCAACTTCATGCGTGATACCGTGCGGGGTGTTCGGCTTCGGGTATTGGGCGAGGAAATGGCGAAGGACGCGAAGACCCGCATCCAGTATGCGGCAAAATATGCTTCGTCTGCTAATTATTGGAAGAATGCTATCGGTATGAACGAAGGTTTGGTGCGCTTGAAAGTGCTTGACCGGAAAAAGGCTGAGCAAGAACGCTTGTTGGCATACGGGCGTGAGACGGGAAATGATTCGTATCGCCAGGCATACGATGCCATTAAGCAAATTGTAGCCAAGCGTCATGATGCCGTTTATCATCAGCAAGCCATTTACGAAGCGTTGATGTTGGGAACGGAGTTCTCGAAAGTGCCCGATACAGACGGATTATTGAAGGCTTTAGAGAAAGGGAAGAAGAAAGAGATAGACGAAGCCGTATCTGCTTTGAGAGCGGAAGGGGCGAAGTTCTTTAATAAGGATTATAGTTCTGAAGTAGACCGGAAAGTATCCAAACAATTGATAGCGCTTTATGCACGTTTGGTTCCTTCTGCCCAATATATTAGCATCTTCGAGGTGATAAACGGGCAATTCGGAGGAGATACCGATGCCTTTGTGGATGCTTGCTTTGATAATTCCATATTCAGCACACCCGAAGCATTGGAGGCGTTCTTGGCGCATCCCGATATGGATAAATTGAAGAATGACTTGATGGTGCAATATGCCCGTTCGGTCAAAGAAGGCTATCGGGCTACGGGTGAGGAGATGAAAGCAGAAACCAATGCTTATAACCGTGCGCATAAGACGTGGGTGGCAGGTATGCTTGCTCTGAAGCAAAAAGAAGGAAAAGCTATCTATCCCGATGCCAATTCCACCTTACGCCTCACTTATGGTAAGATAGGTTCCTATGAACCGGCGGATGGAGAAGAGTATCTGTATTATACTACGTTGAAGGGAGTAATGGAGAAAGAGGACCCGGACAATCCCGAATTTATCGTGCCCGATAAGTTGAAGGAATTATATCGCGAGAAGGATTTCGGTCCGTATGCAATGCCCGACGGACGTATGCCGGTCTGCTTTGTGACGGCTACGGATAATACGGGAGGAAACTCAGGCTCGCCTGTTTTCAATGCCCAAGGCGAGCTGATAGGTATTGGTTTCGACCGGAACTATGAAGGCTTGACGGGTGATATCGCTTATAATCCTCAACTCCAGCGTGCCGCATGTGTGGATATCCGCTATGTGTTGTTTATCATTGATAAGTATGCGGGCATCCAAAGGTTGATAGATGAAATGACGATTAAATGAAGAATGAAGAGTTAAGAATGAAGAATTCCATGCGGGTAAAGCGATTCTTCATTCTTAATTCTTCATTTTCATTCCTTTCCCATTTCTTGTGGGATGCGGAACGCCGTATAGAGTTCCAATACAGCGGCTATGGTGAGGCAAAGCACCCATTCGTTGCGGTTCCATATCAACATCATGACACCGGCAAGGATTAGCAATGCCGCCCCTATCATTTGTTGGCGGCGGAGACGTCGGATGATAAGGTTTTGCCCTTCATAACGGTCGGTTATTTGGGTATAAGCGAAGAGGATAGCTCCTGCTAGATATAAATAAGGAGCCCACATCAACCGTGTGATTTGGATTATGGCTCCGGCTAAGAGCAAGACGGCACCTATGGTGCCTATAGTTGAACGGTATTTATTCATCTTTCTTTTCCAGGTCTTCTTCGAAAACATAAATGTCTTCGTTGGGTTTCTTCATCAGGTATTTCTCACGTGCTATCTTTTCCAGTATTTCAGGATTCGAAGTCAACTCTTTCAGTGCCTTGCTATCCTTTTCATACTGATCGCGGTAATGCTTTATTTCTTGCTTTAATTCGTGGATTTCACTTATGTGCTGCATCCGTTGTATCAGACTGTTCTCATCGTCTAACACACCGATAATCAGTAAGAATACCAAAATGGTTATCAGATATTTATGGCGGCGGATATAGCTCCACACGGCTTTTAGTTTGCTCATAATCGAAAATGCTTCTAAGAATAATCGGGACAAAGATAAAAAGATTTCATGGCAAGTCCTTAAGAAAAACGGAGATTTTTATGTACTTTTGTGCAAACGAATCACTATCGCATTAAACAAGAACATTGGAAGTATGGAGAATTACATCGTATCGGCACGCAAATACCGCCCTTCCACCTTCGACACGGTCGTAGGGCAAAGGGCATTGACTACCACTTTAAAGAATGCCATAGCCAACCATAAGCTGGCTCATGCTTATCTGTTTTGCGGACCGCGAGGGGTGGGAAAGACGACTTGTGCGCGCATCTTCGCCAAGACCATTAATTGCTTGCATCCCACTTCCGATGGAGAAGCCTGCAACGAGTGTGAGTCGTGCGTGGCTTTCAATGAGCAGCGTTCGTATAACATCCACGAACTGGATGCGGCTTCGAACAACTCGGTAGAGGATATCCGTTCGCTTATCGAACAGGTGCGCATCCCACCTCAGGTGGGAATGTATAAGGTGTATATCATTGATGAGGTGCACATGCTTTCGCAAGCGGCTTTCAATGCCTTCCTGAAAACCTTGGAAGAACCGCCTCGCCATGCTATCTTCATCCTTGCCACGACCGAAAAGCATAAGATACTTCCTACTATCCTGAGCCGGTGCCAGATATACGATTTCAACCGTATCAACGTGAATGATATGGTGGAGCATTTGGAAAATGTGGCTTCGAAAGAACATATCGAGGCAGAGCCTGAAGCCTTGACGGTTATCGCCCAAAAGGCGGACGGAGGAATGCGCGATGCCTTGTCTATCTTCGACCAATTGGCAAGCTTCACCAACGGATACATCACGTATAAGAGCGTTATCGAAAACCTGAACGTACTGGATTATGAGTATTATTTCCGTCTGACCGACTTTATCTTGGAAAACAAGGTATCCGATTGCCTTCTTACTTTTAATAATGTGTTGCAAAAAGGATTTGACGGAAATCATTTTATTACGGGCTTGGCTTCGCATTTTCGTGATTTGTTAGTGAGCCGTGACCCGTCCACTCTGCCTTTATTGGAGGTCGGTGCTTCTATTCGTGAAAGGTACTTGGCTCAAGCGCAAAAATGTACCGCGCCTTTCCTTTTCAAGGCGATGAAGCTCTGCAATGATTGTGATTTAAACTATCGGGTGAGCAAGAACAAACGTTTGTTGATAGAACTGACTCTGATTCAGTTGGCACAACTCACCGAACCCGATACGGAGGGTGAGGGGCGTAGCCCTAAGCAAGTACTTAAACCCGTATTCAATCAAGCCCAGCCCGTTCAGGTGTCCCAGCCTGCGGCACAAGCTTCTGTGGCTTCCGAACCCCAGCCCGCTTACCAACCGTCTGTCCAGCCGAAGCCCGCTCAGGCAAGCCCGGTGCATGCCAATCCGCTTCCAAAGACAGATGCGGGTAAGAAGATTCCTGTGATGAAAGCGGGAAGCATGAACATTTCCATTAAGCGTCCGCATGCCGCACAAACGAATGCGAATGCCGTACAGGCGAACGCCAATCCGTCTGTATCCGTAGAACAAGCATACGAGGATTATATCATTAACGAAAGAGATTTAAATGTCTATTGGACTGAATATGCGGTGAATCTCCCCAAAGAGGAAGCGGCCAATGCCGCACGTATGCGCAACATTCGTCCGCACTTATTGGAAGACGGGGTGACTTTCGAGGTTGTGGTGGACAATGATATGGTGCAAAAGTATATGCAGAATTTAGGTGCAGGCATTGAGGCACATTTGCGCGAGCGGCTTCATAACCGTAAGATTACAATGAAGGTGCGTGTGAGTGAGCAGGGTGAAAATGTACGTGCTTATAGCCACTTGGAGCGCTTCCAGATGATGAGCAAAAAGAACCCCAGCCTCCTGAAATTGAAAGAAGAACTGGGGCTGGAACTCTCTTGATAGTTAATAATGAATAGTTAATAATGAATAGTGGGAGATGTATTCTTCGTTATTAACTTTTAATTATTAACTATTAACTAAATATCGTGATTCCTCATCCGATACTCCGCCAATTCCTCATACTTGGTTCCCGGACGTCCGTAGTTGCAATACGGATAGATGGAAATGCCCCCGCGCGGAGTAAAGATACCCGTCACTTCGATGTATTTCGGGTCCATTAGGCGGATAAGGTCTTTCATGATGATGTTTACGCAATCTTCGTGGAAATCCCCGTGATTGCGGAAGCTGAAGAGATACAGCTTTAAGCTTTTGCTTTCCACCATTTTTACATCGGGCAGGTAGCTGATGCGGATTTCCGCAAAATCAGGCTGCCCCGTAATAGGGCAAAGGCTGGTGAATTCAGGACAATTAAAGCGCACCCAATAATCGTTTTCGGGATGCTTGTTGGTGAATGCTTCTAATACTTCGGGGGCATAGTCCTGCCGGTAGGCGGTGGTCTTGCCCAAGATAGTCAGTTCGTCTTTTCTTTCCATGTTCAATTTGCTAATGTATGTGATTTTTTCACCACAGATTACACAGATTTAACTAATTAATAATTAAAGGTGAATAATGAATAACGAAGTATCATTTCATTTATTGTTGTTAACTATTAATTATTCATTATTAATTAATTAAATCTGTGTAATCTGTGGTGACAAGTTTGCTAAGTATTTCTCTAATCCTTCGCGGCGCAATTTGCAGGCGGGGCAATGTCCGCATCCGTCTCCGGGGATTCCGTTGTAGCATGTCAGGGTTTCGTGACGCACTAAGTCGAGCACGCCCAGTTCGTCCGCCAATGCCCATGTCTGCGCTTTGTCTATCCACATCAAGGGGGTATGGATAACGAATTGCTCGTCCATGGCGAGGTTGAGCGTGACGTTGAGCGATTTGATGAACGAATCCCTGCAATCGGGATAGCCGCTGAAGTCGGTCTGCGATACGCCCGTCACGAGATGTCGGATGCCCCGTTCGCGGGCATATACGGCGGCGATGCTCAAGAAGAACAGGTTGCGTCCGGGTACGAACGTGTTCGGGAAGGTGTCTTCGGGTTTCGTTTCGTCCATCGGAATGGAAGTGTCGGTGAGCGAGTTTTTGCCCAGTTGCCCGATAAGAGGCACGTCCATCACATCGAAATGCACTTCCGCCTTCCGTGCGATTTCGCGTGCGATTTCCACTTCCTTCACGTGCTTTTGTCCGTAGAGGAAGCTGAGTGCATACACTTCTTCGAAATGTTTCTTTGCCCAAAACAGGCAGGTGGTAGAGTCTTGCCCCCCACTGAATACGACTAATGCTTTGTTTGGATTCATGTTCGTTGATTTTTATTTCAACGCAGAGACGCAAAATCGCGGAGAATATCTTTTTAAGGAGTTAAATAAATATAAGAACTCTGCGCTTTTGCGTCTCTGCGTTCAATTATATAAATTCAGATTTCCTTAATCCGGAGAATATTATAGGAGATGCCTTCATCGAATACGTCGGTATGGTCTATCCGCTTGATGTAGCGCACCACACGCACGGTGACGGGCAACACGATGATTTCGTATGCCGTTTTGAGCACAACCTGCACCAGCATCATCTTGCCTAATTCATTCACAGGCATCAGCCCGCCGAATGCTAACGGGAAGAAGATAAGCGAGTCGGCACTTTCGCCCAGCACGGTAGAGAAGATAGCACGCATCGAAAAATGCTTGCCTCCCGATGCTATCTTCATGCGGCTCATTACGTAAGCATTGATGAACGAACCAGCCAAAAAAGCTAACAGGCTGGCTATGGCGATGCGGGGAGCCATGCCGAACACGAAGTTGAACCCTTCTTCGCCTTCCCAAAACGGAGCGGCGGGGAGTGCCACGGCAAGCTGGCCCATGGCTACGGTCATGAAGTTCATCGCGAAGCCCAGCCATATAATAAGGCGCGCCTTGCGGAAGCCCCACACTTCGGCGATGCAATCGTTGATGATGTAAGAGATAGGGAAGACAATCAGCCCTGCGGTGACCGCTACGGGACCTGCCTGAATGACTTTGGTTTCTAAGAGGTTTGCTGCTACGAGGCAGACACAAAACACGATGCCCAAAACCATAAAGGGCACCGATACGAGGTTTTCTTGTTTCATTTTGCTCCTGTTTTTTACGTGGTTGTCCTAGAATACACGGGTTTTGGGCGCAAAATTACGTATTATTTGCCAATTCGCCAAGAAAACTTTATCTTTGTACGTACATTTTTCGCATGGCTATGGCAAAGAACAATCTTTTGACAGAAGAACTGAATTACATCGGGAGGAGCAAGACTCCTACCCACCTGCATCTATGCACTTATACGCCTACAGCGGCGGAAAGCCACGACGGTGACACGATAGACGACATACTGCCCCATTTCAAGGCGGGAGCGATGCACTGGATTCAGGTGCACGGGTTGAAGGATACAGAGGAGGTGCGGAAGGTGTGCCAGCATTTCAATATCGGTTTCCTCACCGAGCAGGACATCCTCAATTCGCTTCATCTCACCAAGATAGAAGAACACGATGCTTACAATGTCGTTATCCTGAAGCTGCTTTCCCCATCCGAAGGAAGCGATGAATACCAGCCCCAGCAGCTTTGCGTGGTGCAAGGCGAAGACTACTTGCTCACTTTTACCGAAAACGATACCGATTTTTTCGATGAGATTTATACGGCGATAAGGGACAACGTGCTGAAAATCCGTTCCCGCACATCCGATTACCTGCTAAGCGTTATCCTGAACAGCGTAATGGCAAGTTTTATGTCTATCATTTCCGACATGGAGGACAAATTAGAAGACTTGGAAGAAAGGCTGCTCTCGCCCGAAATGACCGACCCTGCCATAGGCGACCTTCACGTGTACCGGCGCAATTACCGCCTGATAAAGAAGTGTGTCTTGCCGCTGAAAGAGCAGATAACCAAGTTTCTCCATTCCGAAAACAACCGGTTGCTCCATAAAGCCAGCCGCCCTTTCTTCGGCGATGTGAACGACCATCTGTTGTTCGTGTTCCAGACCCTGGAAGGATGCCGAGACCTGTTGGGGGCGTTGACAGACATGATTCTTTCGAGCAACGACCGCCACATGAACAACATCATGAAGCAACTTACCGTGGTGTCCACTATCTTTATTCCGTTGACATTCTTAGCAGGCATTTGGGGGATGAACTTCCGTGTGATGCCCGAATTGGACTGGAAATACGGATATGTATGCGCATGGGGGCTGATGATTGTAATAGCCATAGGGGTATGCGTGTATTTCCGAAGGAAGAAATGGTACTGAATGAGTTAATGTTTTTAATGAATATCCGCAAGTTGCCAATTTGGTAAAATGGAGATATTCATTTAATGTCTTAATAAAAAGAAAGCGTATGAGAAAGAAAGAATTATATCGGCAGGTAATCGCCTATTTCGAGCAGGCGATGCCCGTGGCAGAGACCGAACTCCATTACGACGACCCGTTCCAACTGCTCGTAGCGGTCATCCTCAGTGCGCAATGCACCGACAAGCGCGTCAATCTGATTACCCCGCCCTTGTTCCGTGATTATCCCACGCCCGAAGCGATGGCTTCCGCCACGCCCGAAGTGATTTACGAATACATCCGCAGCGTGAGCTATCCCAACAACAAGGCACGCCACCTTGTAGGCGCGGCGCAGATGTTAGTGCGCGATTACGGAGGGCAGGTGCCCGATACGTTGGAAGAACTGGTGAAGCTCCCCGGTGTAGGACGGAAGACGGCAAACGTAGTCCAAAGCGTGGTGTTCCATAAAGCCACAATGGCGGTCGACACTCACGTGTTCCGCGTAAGCCACCGCATCGGGCTCGTGCCCCCTTCCTGTACTACCCCGCTCGCCACCGAGCGTGAGCTGGTGAAGAATATTCCCGAACAGCTGATACCGAAAGCCCACCATTGGCTCATCCTTCACGGTCGTTACGTTTGCACGGCGCGCAATCCCAAATGTACCGAATGCGGGTTGAACGGCATCTGCACCTTCTCCGGTGCCATTTCGTCCATCGGGTTCCCAGTCAAATAAACAGAATAGTCAATCATAGTCTTAGTTTAGTTAATAGTTAATAATTAATAGTTCTCTCTCGTTTGTCATCCTGTTTCTATGACTTGCGCAAGTAATTTATATTTTTTAACATCTACAATCATGCGGCA
>ENA-OXEE01000150-OXEE01000150.1-human-gut-metagenome-genome-assembly--contig:-NODE-150-length-43918-cov-23.7077_pt1 | contig 43918 bp, 33 predicted proteins | sample MGYA00249824_ERZ652242 | MGnify/ENA primary metagenome ERZ652242 (study PRJEB26925, sample SAMN05826943) | human gut metagenome | biome: ENVO:2100002; feature: ENVO:00000062; material: ENVO:00002003... | reverse complement strand
AATGGTGAAACTGGCGGCGATAAGAATGTTACTGAGCAAAATTTAAACAGGCTCTTAATTACCATTTTGAGGCAGCCTCATCTATCGCTTAATCCAATTTTCTATTTTCAAACCGGCTATGCGTTGAAAATGTTTTGTATTGTCTGTTACTAAGATATAGTTTCCGGCTAAAGCTGTAGCGGCTATCATTAAATCGAATTCATCAATCAAAAGACCTGATGATCGAAGGTTTGTTTTAAGAATAGCATATTTTTCTGCCGCATTAATTAATGGAATAATCGGGAAACGTTCGATAAATAATTTAACCTTTGGCACTTCTTGCTCTTCATGTCTTGAGTAATAGGCACCAAACATTAATTCATATAATGTAATGACGGACAAACAACAACGTCCTTCGCCGAGGTCTATTAATTTCTGAGCTACATCCCGATTGCCTCGCAATAAGGCAATACAGATATTTGTATCAAGCAAATAGTTATTTTTCATCATCCAATGGCATTATATGGCGTGTTGTATTGAACTGACGGGAGTTCCGAATATCATCTGCTATCTCTTCTGCAGAACGCGGGTCATCTTTCCATGAGCCGCATAGGCTATGAATGAAATCTGCATAACTCTGCTGTGCCTTTTCCTGTTTGGCTTCTTCCAACAATTTTTCACCCAGCCATTGTTTATTATTAGCTGATAAAGAAAGCGAATTGATGAAAGATAATATTCCATCTAATGAAATCGTAGCATCCATACTCTCTGTGACTTTTAAGTATAATTTGTAGTACTGCAAATATAAAAAGAAAAGGAGAGAATACAAATTTTTCTTTTGCTTTTTAGATTTATATTAGGATGAAGTACAATCGGCATGAAGTACAATCATTACGCTTCATGCAGTTTCTCAATATATTCATACAGCTTCCGGTAGAAGGCATGGCGGGTCAGGGTGGATGCATCGCCTAAGATGATGAGCTTCATGCGGGCACGGGTGATGGCTACATTCATCCGGCGCAAATCATTCAAGAATCCGATTTGACCGTCCTCGTTGGCACGCACTAAGCTGATGAGGATTACATCGCGTTCTTGCCCTTGGAAGCCGTCGACCGTGTTGACCGTAATCGAGGAGCGGAAGGGCTTGAAGAAGGCATCGCGCCGGAGCAGCTGGCGGAGGTATTGCACTTGTGCCTTGTAGGGGGAAATCAAGCCTACATCGATGCGCTCTTCGAGGAAACGTTCCTTACCGATGCGGGTGATGTAGGACTTCAACTGGCCGATGGAAAGTTCGGCTTCGGGCTTGTTGATGCGCCCGTAGCTTTCGCCTACAAACTCTTCGTTGCAATCCATGCCTTCCGTGTTTATCCATTCGATGGGAGTGTCGAAGTCGAGTATGCTGCGGTATTTCACTTCGGGAGCCGACTGGAGCATGCCTCCGTAGAACCATTCGGAAGAGAAACGCATGATTTCATCGTTCATCCGGTATTGCAATTTCAATAAGGAAACCGTGTCGGGCTTTTGCTTGACAATGCATTGCATCAAGGTATGCCCTAATCCGCCACGCATCGCTTCCATGCTCTTTACCGTGGGAGGAAGCTGGCAATGGTCTCCGGCAAAGATGACCCGGTCTGCCTTGCGGATGGCTATCCAGCAAGCCGCTTCGAGGGCTTGGGCGGCTTCATCGATGAATAGCGTCCCGAACTTTTGCCCGATTAATAACCGGCTGGCGCTTCCCGCCAAGGTGCAAGCAATGACCCTTGCTTCGGAAAACAAGTCGGCATTGATGCGGATTTCCAATTCCGAAGCACGGTCTTTCAACGAATTGATTTTCGTGCGGATATCCTCCCGATTACTTGCCTTATGCAGGCGGGCGTATAGGTCACGGATTGCCCGTCGGATTCCCCATAATTGGGTGTAATCTGGATGTGCTTCGAACCGGCGTTCGTAGGTAAACGAAAGCATCTTGTCGTTCACGCGGGTCGGATTCCCGATACGCAAAACGTTTACGCCTCGGTCTACCAATTTCTCGCTAATCCAGTCTACCGCCATGTTGCTTTGTGCGCAAACTAAAACTTGGTTTTCCCGGTGCAAGGTCTCATAAATGGCTTCTACTAATGTCGTGGTTTTCCCCGTTCCCGGAGGCCCGTGTACGATTGCCACGTCTTTGGCATGGAGCACCTTATTTACCGCAGCTTCTTGCGTAGGGTTCAGCCAAGGGAAACGCATAGGCTGGAAAGAAAATACCGAAGCGGGTTGAGTCCCATGAAAGATATCGCGCAACTCTGCCAACCGGTTATTCTTAGCGGAAATGACTTGCTTTAAAGCTTCGAACATCAACCGGTAGCTGGTTTCATCGAAATAGAGTTGTACTCCCAACATGTCCCTTCCTTGCAAAGAAGTTAAAGCGTCAGAGTTGGGAAGAACCACGACCATGCGCTCTTCATCGGCATAGTTCACCGTGGCTACAAAGGGGAAATAGTTCAGTTTCCCCGAAATGTCTTGCGTAAAGAAACATACGGGGCGTCCGTATTCGAACAGATGCTCAATGTCTTTATCCTCACGGCGTTCCACCTCTACCACCAGTTGGTTCAGGGCATTGTAATAGCTCCGTCCGATGTTCAGCGGATACCAGCACATCCCGCGCTTCACTTTCCTTCCGATTCCCATCAGTTCCGTTTGTTGCTTGAATTGCTCTTTTTCGTATTCATATTCCATTTTGAGCAACTCGTATTGGTGTTGCAAATAGAGGATAGGTGAATGTATGGATGTCGTTTCTTTCATATCTTGGGTATTTCTTCTTGCAAAGGTACAAGTTCTGTGAAAAAAGAAAGGCGAAAACATTGATAAATTCCATTATTATCCGTATTTTTACGAAGATTAAAGGCATAAACCCAATAATAGCCATGAAAAAGCAAGCAGATTATATCAAACGCATTGAAATCAAAGGCATGTGGGGACGCAAGAACATCTCGTGGGACCTGCGTGCCGATGTGAATATTCTGAGTGGAGTGAACGGTATCGGGAAAAGCACGATATTGAACAATTCCGTGCGGAGCCTGACCGCACTGGAAGGAGGTGCGTTGACCAATGATTTTGAAAAAGAAGGCGTATCGTTCGTCTTTTCTCCCGAGGATGCCACTTATATCAATTTCGATGTGATACGGAGCTTCGACCGCCCGCTTATCAGTTCGGGGTTGCTCGAGAAAATCGGGAACCAGAATGTCAAGACCGAGTTGGATTGGCAATTGTATCAATTGCAACGCCGGTACTTGGATTATCAGGTGAATATCGGAAACCGCATTATCGAAATGCTGACCAGCGGAATATTGGAGCAGCAGGCACAAGCCGCCGAAGTTTCTAAGCCCAAGACCAAATTCCAAGACTTGGTAGATGACCTCTTTAGCGATACCGGCAAGAAGATAAACCGCAAGAGCAATGAAATCCTCTTCGAGCAGGACGGAGATGAACTGACCCCTTACCAGCTTTCTTCGGGCGAAAAACAGATGCTGGTCATCTTGCTTACGGTATTGGTTCAGGACAATCAGCATTGTTCCCTTTTCATGGACGAGCCCGAAATCTCCCTGCATGTGGAATGGCAACAAAGACTCATCTCGCTTATCCGCACCTTGAACCCGAATGTGCAAATCATACTTACCACTCACTCGCCTGCGGTCATCATGAACGGTTGGCTGGATGCCGTGACCGAAGTGAGCGATATTACGACACACTAAAAACTTACGGCTATGGGAAAAAGACTTACCGAAAACCTGTCTTCGATGTATTTGGGGGCAGCTAATAGCTTGAAGCCCAAACGTGCGCGGAGGAAAATTGTGGCATACGTAGAAAGCTACGATGATATTTCTTTTTGGCGTTCCTTATTAGCCGATTACGAGAACGAGAACCGTTATTTCGAGGTCATGCTCCCCTCGCGCACTTCGTTGGCTAAAGGCAAGAAAAGCGTGTTGATGAACCAATTGGGAAAGCAATTGGGCGAGAATATGATTGCATGTGTGGATAGCGATTACGATTATCTTCTGCAGGGGCGTACCCAGACTTCGCGCTACATGATAGAGTGCCCCTACGTGCTTCAGACTTATGCGTATGCCATTGAAAATTATCATTGCTATGCCGAAGGGCTGCACGAAGTGTGCGTAATGGCAACGTTGAATGACCATGTCTTGATAGACTTCCCCAATTATATGAAACTCTATTCTCAGATAGCTTATCCTTTGTTTGTATGGTCGGTATGGTTTTACCGCAAGCACTATTTGAATGAGTTTTCCTTACTCGACTTCTGTTCGTATGTCCGGATTGAGCAAGTTGGCATCCGGCATCCGGAGAATAGTTTGGGAATAATGGCTAAGAAAGTAAACCGTAAATTGCATGATTTGGAACGCCATCATCCGGAAGGCATTCCCGAAGTGGAAGCGATGAAAGATGAATTCAAACGGCTGGGAGTATATCCGGAGAATACCTATATGTTCATTCAAGGGCATCATATCTTGGATAATGTCGTGATGCGTCTCTTGGCTCCGGTCTGCACCTATTTAAGGCGGGAGCGGGAAGAACAAATCCATCAGTTAGCTTTGCATGATACCCAATTGCACAATGAGCTTACAGCATACCAGCGTAGCCAGGTGGATGTATCGTTGGTGATTCATAAGAACACCAATTATAAGAATTCGCCGGTTTATGCCATGATTCGCAGGGATGTGGAGAAATTTTTGAAGATTATTAAGGCGTAGATTAATAAGAATTTTAAATATGGCACCTTGTGAATGTGGGGTTTTTATTAAGTGTCGTTTGATAACAAGAAACCTAGCTAAAAACAACCATTTTAGCTAGGTTTTGTTGTTTATGTCTCAATAAAGGTGGACCTGGAGGGAATCGAACCCTCGTCCAAACAAGGAAGCCATACGCTTTCTACATGCTTATCTCTGCCTTCGGTTTTCGTGCGCAAGCAAGACCAGAGCCACCCACTTACGCCTTAGCCTTTAAAATTTCATTCAAGCCGCAAGGCAAGACTAGAACTATTCCCGATTTTGCTGCACCGCTTTACCAAACGCTTCGGAACAAGAGCTTTTGAGCGATGTCTCGTTTCCGCCACTGTGGCGAAAATAAAGTTAATCTACTGTACTTCGATTAAGCAGCGAGAGCATAGTTTTCGTTGCCAGATAATTGTTCAGTAACTGAGATTATAGTGCAAATCACTGACGCACTGCATGCTTACATACCACATCTCTTGCTGTCAAATCCAGTCAAGCCCTTTGATATATAATTATTTTATCGATTGCAAAGATACATATTATTTTTGAATAAATTGATAGGCAAAGAAAAAAATATTTATTCGGCTGAGTCAAGCTGCAGTGGTTAACGCTTCAAAAAAACGAAGAAGATAAAGAACGATTGGACGATATCAATTGTGACGACGTGAGAATCATTCCGATGGATGCGGCTGTGTTGGGTGATTTCGATAAAGGCAATTCAAAGTTGCAAACAGCCGACCGTACCTAATACAGGAATATGTGCCGTTTATATCTGTTTTCAATGGTTCAAAGATACTAATTTGAAAGCAAATCACAACGATTTTAGAATTCCCTTACATGCCTTTTTGTACGCTTTTCAATGATTTTTAAAACTTTCTCTTTAAAAAGTTTGCAGATTCAAAAACTTTGCCTATTTTTGCACCCGCAATTAAGAACAAACGGTTGTAAAGTCGGTGCCATAGCTCAGTTGGTAGAGCAAAGGACTGAAAATCCTTGTGTCCCCGGTTCGATTCCTGGTGGCACCACTATTAATGATGAACTCCTGATCTTCGTTTAGAAGTCAGGAGTTTTTATTTTTATTGGAAAATTTCCAAAAGTGTAGAATGTGTTCGGTTAATTCCGAAATCTTTATTACCTTTATACCCTTAAAAGTTCAAAAGACTATGGATGTTGAATTACAGAACGTGATTGCTCATTTCCCTCAGGTGAAAGAAATCAGGGAGATAGAGTCTATCCAATCGGGATTGATAAACCGGACTTATCGGATTGTGACCGAGGGGGCGGACGACTATATACTTCAGTGTATCAATCATTTGGTGTTTACGAATGTGGAATTGCTTCAGCACAATATTGAATGTGTGACCGAGCATATTCGGGCGAAGTTGCTGGAGCGTGGAGAGCAAGACGTGGAACGGAAAGTATTGCGTTTCTTGCCTACGCCAGAAGGGAAGACATATCATTTCGATGGTGCCCATTATTGGCGTGTTTGTGTGTATATCCGCAATTCGTATACACAAACCGAGGTGACGCCTGATTCAGCTTATTTGGTGGGATTGAAGTTCGGCGAGTTCGAGTCGATGCTTGCCGACTTGCCCGAAAAGTTAGGGGAAACCATTCCCGACTTTCATAATATGGAGTTCCGGATGACTCAATTGAGGGAAGCGGTAAGTTTGGATAAGGCAAAACGTAGGGCTAAAGTGCAGGCGTTGATAGACGAAATCGAGCGGGATGCCGACGAGATGTGCCGTGCCGAACGCTTGTATCGCGAAGGGAAATTGCCGAAACGGATTTGCCATTGCGATACGAAGGTGAGCAACATGTTGTTTGATGCCGAGGGAAAGGTGCTTTGCATCATCGACTTAGATACGGTGATGCCTTCGTTTGTCTTTTCCGATTTCGGAGACTTCTTGCGTACCGCGGCTTGCACGGCTCCCGAAGACGAGCCGGATGTGGCGAAGGTGCATTTCAATATGGATATCTTCCGTGCTTTCGCAAAAGGCTATCTCGAATCGGCTATGTCTTTTCTTACGCCGCTCGAAATCGAGATGTTGCCCTACGCCGTGCGTCTTTTCCCTTACATGCAGGCGGTGCGTTTTCTGACCGATTACCTGAACGGGGATTCGTATTACCAGATTCAATATGCTGAACATAATTATGTCCGCACGTTGGCTCAATACCGATTGTATCAAGAGGTATGCAAGGCTGAGCCGGAGATGTGTGAGTTTATAAAAACGCAGATTAATGCGGATTTCCGCAAATAACATTTAATTATAATAAAGAATCTGCGTTAATCTTCGGAAATCTGCGTTTCAACTAAATGCAATTAACTATAAACAGAATATAAATATGAAGATAATCAAGACTTTGGCTTTGGGGATGTGCCTGACCCTCGGAGCTTGTGCTACACAGCCGGAATCAGCTGTGCAGACCAATGATAAAGGCACGCAATGGGAATGGAAAAAAGGAACTATTGTGGTGAAGACGCCCGAACGTCCCGAAGGGCAGAAAAGCGTGTTGGGCTTGGCTTTGCCTAAGATGGAAGTGGTGCGTGTAGGCTTTGTCGGGTTAGGTATGCGCGGACCCGGTGCCGTAGAACGTTTTACGTATATTCCTGGTACGCAGATTGTGGCTTTGTGCGATTATGAGCAGGAGCGTGCCGAGGCTTGCCAGAAATTGTTAGAGAAGGCTTCCATGCCGAAAGCCGCTATCTATTCAGGCGAAAAAGGCTACGAAGAATTGTGCAAGCGGGAGGATATCGACTTGGTGTATATTGCAGCCGACTGGTTGCATCATTTCCCCATTGCTAAATGTGCTTTGGAGAACGGCAAGAATGTAGCCATCGAAGTGCCTTCGGCTATGAACTTGCAACAATGTTGGGAATTGATCGACCTGAGCGAAAAGACCCGCAAGCATTGTATGATATTGGAGAACTGTTGCTATGATTGGTTCGAAATGAATACATTGAACATGGCTCAACAGGGAGTTTTTGGTGAGGTGATTCGGGCGCAAGGGGCTTACATCCACAACTTGGATGAGTTTTGGGACCATTATTGGAAGAATGGAGAAGACGATAAATTGGGCTGGAGGTTGGATTACAACATGCGCCATCGGGGCGATGTATATGCTACGCATGGCTTAGGTCCCGTAGCACAGGCTCTGAACATCCATCGTGGAGACCGTATGGCTACTTTGGTTGCTATGGATACCAAGTCGGTGGTAGGAAAAGCGTTGGTAGAAGAACGCACGGATTCGGCTTGCACGAACTTCCGGAACGGTGACCATACTACGACTTTAATCCGCACGGTGAACGGAAAAGTAATCGAAATCCAGCACGATGTGATGACTCCCCAGCCGTATAGCCGTCTGTATCAGCTTACGGGTACGAAAGGATTTGCTAATAAATATCCTGTGGAAGGCTATGCACTGGACAGCAAGCAACTTTCCGCTTCGGGCGTACAACCGAAAGTGGACGATTTGAGTGCACATGGTTTCCTTCCCAAGGCAGAACAAGAAGCTTTGGTGGCTAAATACCAGCATCCGATTCTGAAAAAGTATGGCGCATTGGCAAAAGAAGTAGGCGGACACGGCGGTATGGACTTTATCATGGACAGCCGTCTGGTATATTGCTTGCAGAACGGTTTGCCTTTGGATATGGATGTCTATGATTTGGCTGAATGGTGTTGCCTTGCCGAATTGGGAGAATTGTCGATGGACAACGGTTGTGCACCGGTAGAGTTCCCCGATTTCACCCGTGGCGAATGGAACGTGATGAAAGGTTATCAGCACGCATACGCTTCTCCCGAAGAGGAAGCCATTGCAGCCGAAAAAGCCAAAGCGTTTACCGCGAAACTGAAAGTAGAAGGGGCGCAAGAGTGGGGCAAATGATTTTATTAAACGCAGAGACGCGAAAACGCAAAGTTTTTTGATTGAGAGAAGCAAAGGTTATAGAAGAATATAATTGCTCTGTGTGCTTTGCCTTCTCTTAAAAAATGATTCTCTGCGTCTTTGCGTCTCTGCGTTTAAACCAATATATAAGTATTCATAACCTTAATTTTTTATCGTATGTATCCTTTAAAATTTAAGCCTATTCTGAAATCGACGATTTGGGGAGGCGAAAAGATTATTCCTTTTAAGCATTTAGATTGCCAACAGGCACAAGTAGGAGAAAGTTGGGAAATCTCGGACGTGCCGGGAGACGAATCGGTTGTAGCCAATGGGGCTGATGCCGGAAAGAACTTGACCCAGTTAGTAGATGAATACAAAGCCGCTTTGGTGGGCGAGAACAATTACAAGCGTTTCAATGGAAAATTCCCTTTGCTTATCAAGTTTATTGATGCGCAACAGGACTTGTCTATCCAGGTGCATCCGGATGATGAATTGGCAATGAAGCGTCATAACTCGATGGGAAAGACCGAGATGTGGTATGTCATTGGCAATGACGGAGGCAAGGCACATTTGCGTTCGGGCTTGAGTAAGCAGATTACTCCCGAAGAATATGCGCAAATGATTGCTGACAATACCATTTGCGATGCGCTTGCCGATTATGCGGTGCAGCCGGGCGATGTGTTCTTCTTGCCTGCTGGACGCATCCATAGCATCGGGGCAGGGTGTTTCATTGCGGAGATCCAGCAGACTTCGAATATTACTTATCGTATCTACGATTTCAACCGGAAAGATAAGAACGGCAATACACGCGAACTGCATACCGAATTGTCGAAAGATGCGATTGATTATACAGTAAGCGAGGACTACCGTACACATTACACTCCGAAACAGAACGAGCCGGTAGAATTGGTAAGCTGCCCGTATTTCACGACTACGGTGTACGACTTGACCGAACCGATGGAAATGGATTACAGCGAATTGGATTCGTTTGTGATTTATATTTGTATGGAGGGCGCTTGCAGCATTGCGGACAATGAAGGAAATGAGGTATCGCTTCAAGCAGGCGAATCTGTTCTGTTCCCTGCAACTACACAAGGGCTTTCGGTAAAGCCTGAAGGACAGGTGAAGTTCTTGGAAACGTATGTATAACTATTGATTAATTGAACACAGAGGCACAGAGACACCGAGGATATTAATGCTTTGCGTCTCTATGTTTTTGTGTTTTAATGGATGTCCGTATTTTGCCCATGTAGGGGTGTATCGCATACGCCCCTACATGGACTGTTTGCGGATATTCAATTTGTTTTTATTCTAAATTCAAGGAAAGATGAAATGTTTATTGAAACAAGTGTGGATTAGCTTGTTTTTGTTGGCTGCAATGCCTCTTTGGGCAGAAAACTATCCTTATCGGAGTGATGTGCTTTGGGTGACGGTGCCCGACCATGCCGATTGGTTGTATGAGACGGGCGAGAAAGCCAAGGTGGAAGTGCAGTTCTATAAATACGGCATTCCGCAAGACGGGCTTGAAGTGGCATACGAAATAGGCGGGGACATGATGCCTGCGGATAAGAGCGGAACGGTTACATTGAAGAATGGGCGTGCCGTTATCTCAATGGGTACCATGAATCAGCCGGGCTTTTTAGATTGCCGCCTTTCGGCTACCGTAAACGGTAAGAAATACAAGCATCATGTAAAAATCGGGTTCTCTCCCGAAAAATTGCAGCCTTATACGAAATTGCCAGCCGACTTCAATGCGTTTTGGGAAAAGAACTTGGCTGAGGCTGCCAAGTGTCCGATGAAATATACGATAGAACCAGCACCGGAATATAGTTCGGAAAAGTCTGATTGTTATCTGATTAAGTTGCAATGTTTCCGTCCGGGGTCGTATATCTATGGATATCTGACTCGTCCGAAAGCGGCAGGCAACTATCCGGTAGTGCTTTGCCCTCCGGGAGCGGGCGTGAAGACCATTAAAGACCCGAAACGTCATATCTATTATGCGGATGAAGGTTGCATCCGTTTGGAAATGGAAATACACGGACTGAATCCGACTATGTCAGCAGAAGAGTTTAAGGAAATCTCTTCGGCATTCGGCAACTATTTGGTAAACGGCATTGATAACCGTGACAATTATTATATGAAAAAGGTGTATTTAGCTTGTGTGCGTGCCGTTGATTACCTGACTTCATTGCCCGATTGGGACGGAAAGAATGTGATAGTACAAGGGGGAAGCCAAGGTGGCGCTTTGGCTCTCGTTACCGCCGGACTGGACAAGCGGGTGACGGCTTGTGTGGCAAATCATCCGGCTTTAAGCGATATGGCTGGCTATAAAGCCGGGCGTGCCGGAGGTTATCCGCATCTGTTTAAGAACTATCAAGGCATGGATACACCGGAGAAAATAAATACGTTGGCTTATTACGATGTGGTGAATTTCGCCAAGCAAATCAAAGTTCCGGTATATATGACATGGGGCTACAATGATAATACGTGTCCTCCCACTACCAGCTACATTGTATATAATGTATTGGATTGTCCCAAAGAAGCTCTGATTACTCCGATAAACGAACATTGGACTTCGGAAGCTACCGAGTACGGACATTTGAAATGGATTCAGAAGCACTTGAAATAATTTTATTTTTAATGAATATCCGCAAATATCCAATGTAGGGGCGGGGTTTGCCCGCCTAGATACATCAACGGATATGTCTATGAGCGCACTTGGGCAGGCAAACCCTGCCCCTACAAGCAAATTGGCGAAATGCGGACATTCATTTATTTTTTTTGTCTTTCTTGGTTTATCAGATTGCTTTTTGTGAAGCAAAAGGCTTGTTCCTTAATCCTATTAGGGTAAGATTGCTGTTTTATTAGGGTAGTATTGTAATCCTATCAGGGTAGAATTGCAGTCCTACCCTAGTAGGATTGACACAGTACCGGTATGTGTAGCATGTAAAAAATGCCTGCATTCCACCAATAAGGAATGCAGGCATTTTTATAAAGACAAAAGGAAAGATGATTTTAGACTTCTACCAATTTGTATTTCGGTACCATAATCTTCATCATAATCCAGCTGAACAGGTAAGCCAAAGAAGCCACAATAAACACAATCATGTAGCCTGCATTCTTGCCCTCAAATCCCAAGAATTGCATGTTGCTTTCTGCTGAATAAGTGAACAATATGCCTGAACAATAGTTGAACAGGAAGCTTCCGATACCTCCGACCATACCTCCGATACCCGTAACTGTAGCAACGGCTGATTTGGGGAACATATCGCTCACTACGGAATATACATTGGCACTCCAGCTTTGATGTGCAGCACCGATAATACCAATCATGATGATAGGATACCAGCAAGAGATAGAACCGGCTGATTGTGCAAACAATCCGATTAGCGGGAAGAATGCGAATATCAGCATGGCTTTCATACGTCCTTTATACGGGTCCATGCCTTTCTTTTCTACAAAGATAGTGGGCAGGTAGCTTCCGTAAAGCGACAGCATGGAAATAAGGTATAAAGTGAATATCAACATGATACCCATTGTGGAGTCTGAACTGTAGCCATATACGTCTTTGACGTAGGCAGGTGCCCAGAACAAGAAGAACCACCATACACCGTCCGGCAAGAAACGACCGAAGATGACCGCCCAAGTCTGACGGAAGGTGAAGCATTTCCAAAGTCCGATTTTCGGACCGTCGTTGTTATCTTTGCTTACGGTATTTTCAGCTATGGCATCTTGTTCGATGTATTCCAGTTCGGCTTTGTTTACATGTTTGCTGTCTCTTGGCTTGTCATACACTTTATAGAATGCAATCATCCAAATCAACCCGAAACCACTCATTACGATGAAAGCCATTTCCCAACCCAAAGCACGTGCGATGCCTGGGATGATAAAGGGAGCAACCAAGGCTCCGATCTGTGCCCCTGCATTGAATAAGCCGGTAGCAAAGCCACGGTCTTTCTTCGGAAAGTATTCTGCGGTGATTTTTACGGCAGAAGGGAAGTTTCCTGATTCACCGATTGCCACAATGACCCGCATGCACAAGAACAACCATACACTGACGGTAGATACGGCTAAAGCAACATTGCCTGTAGTCCGGATGGCAGCCAAGTGCTCGCGTGTGGCTTCAAAGCTGAACAGCCATGTGCCGTCCACGATGCCGTTTGTCAAGATGCTGGTGAATGCATGCAAAGTTGCACCTACCACCCATGTGCCGAAGGCACAAAGATAGCCACGACGGGTTCCAACCTTGTCAATGAATTTGCCGATGAACAACATGCTGATAGCGTATGCCAATGAGAATACGCCGGTGATAAGTCCGTAATTGTCATCGTTCCAACCCAATTCTGGTGCGATAAAGTCTTTGTAAGTAAGAGAAAGAACCTGACGGTCCATGTAAGTTGCAGCGGTAGCTAAAAACAACATCGTACAAATCACCCAACGGTAATTGGTCATTTTTGCCCCCGTTTTGTTTGAATTGCTCATGGTATGAAACAGTTATTAGAAGTTATATATTAATGATGATTTATTTCATATCAAGGTATTTGATTTCGTCCTTGTCGCTATATTTCAGATTTTCGCCTGCCATACCCCAAATGAAAGTATAGTTGCTGGTGCCAGCAGCTGCATGAATGCTCCATTCGGGTGAGGTGATAGCTTGTTCGTTATGAAGCCAAATCAGACGCTCTTCTTGAGGTTCGCCCATGAGGTGGCAAATGGCATTGCCTTCGGGCACATTGAAATAGAAATATGCTTCCATACGGCGCGTATGCGTGTGGGCAGGCATGGTGTTCCATACCGAGCCGGGAGCTAATTCGGTCAATCCCATTTGCAACTGGTTGGTACCTCCGTTTTTCACACGCTCCAATACATCTTTCACAATCAACTGGTTCACTACACGGTCGTTGCTGTCTTCCATTTTTCCATAGTGGTCTGAGATAGCTAATGCATATTTCTTCGGATTGGCTTTTTGAGCTTCTACATCGGTAGTAATCAGCTGAGTGACAAATTGCTTGTAGGCAGGAGCCGAGTTGATGTAAAATTTAGCGGGTTTGGCAGGATCGTTGCTCTTGAAAGTCACTTCTTTATTGCCACAACCTACATAAAGTGCTTCTTTATATTTCATGGGATATTCTTTGCCGTCTACGGTTACGACGCCGTCTCCGCCTATATTAATTACACCCAATTCACGGCGTTCCAAGAAATAGGTGATTTCTGGACCTAATTCGCGGAATGTTTCTAGCTTCAGCACTTTGTTAACGGGCATTACACCGCCATAGATGAGGCGGTCATAGAGTGTATAGGTCAGGTTGATTTCATCAGCAGCCATCACTTTCTCCATCATGAAGGATGAGCGCAAGCGTTCGGTATCATAGTGTTTTACGTCTTGTGGATGGCAAGCTGTCTGTACTTTGTAGTTCATTTGAGCAGATGCTGTTGTTGCTGCTAAGCCCAGCATCATTGCAATAGCTAATTTTTTCATCGTTCTGTATGTTTAATTATTAAGTTCTTTTTTATGGAATGATTATTTTGTGGCTTGTTTTGCTTCTTTTTCACTACGGATGATGATGCGGCGGTTGATAAGCATCATGCCAATGGCTATCAGGGCGAGTAATCCGGCACCTATGTAAGAGAGCTTGACGCCTCTATAGATGACCCACCCAAAGAGAGAGGAGGCAAAGTCGAGTGCACCGCCAGAGAAACCTTCCGGGATATGTGCCGTGGGGTCGTGTGTAGCGTCATATACTGTGTTGGCGGCTAATGTGAAGTCGGGAGCCATATCGGTTACGAAGTAGAGTCCGATGATGAGAGTCACCAAACCAATAATCAAAGTCTTCAGTACATTGCCTTTCGTATAAGGAAGCACCATGGGGAAAAGGTAGAACATACCTGCCAAGGATGCCAATGGAAGAAACTGATTGCCCGGAAGGAATACGGCTAATGCCAAAATGACGGGTATCAGGATGACCGATGCTACCAGTGTGGCAGGATGGCCGATTACCAAAGCAGGGCTCATACCAATATGTACTTTCTTGCCGTTGAATTTGGTTTTAACCAATTCGGATGTTTTTTCGGAAATAGGTTTCAATCCCTCGATAAAGAGCGAGGTAATGCGGGGAATAAGTTCCATAACCGCACCCATCGTGATGCCTAAGAAAAGCACTTTTTTAATGTCGAGCTGTGCAGCAGCGCCAATGAGTACGCCTACGATGACACCCAATACCAAAGGTTCGCCTAACACACCGAACTTTTTCTTCATGCCATCTGCATCAATGTCCAGCTTGGAGAAGCCGGGAATCTTATCCAGTGCTTTATTTATAAGGATAGCGAAAGGAGTGAAACTTTGGCAAAAGGGTTGAGGAATAGAGATTCCGTCCAAATCATAATATTTCTGGAACTTTTCAGCCGTAAGGTCGGCACATACGAGGGTGATGATGTAGCATACAATGGCTGCAAAATAGCCCCATGCCAGACTTTCTCCCATTACGAAATAGGCTACGGCACCGATGAAAGCGAAGTGCCAATAGTTCCAAAGGTCGATGTTGACCGTGCGTGTAGTCTTCGTGATGAGCATCAATACATTTATACCCAAGCAAATTGGGATAATCAAAGCACCTACGGCAGTATTGTATGCCACGGCTGCTGCAGCGGGCCAACCCATGTCGAATACGTTTAGTTGCAAATGATAAAGATCGGAGATAGCTTTCAACGGATTATCGAAGTTGGTGGTTAGTAAAGCGGTAACTACGCCTAAGCCTACGAAACCAACCCCCACGCAGAGTCCGGACTTCAATGCTTTGCCGAACTTCATGCCAATACATAAACCGATAATTGTAAAAATAATGGGCATCATGACTGATGCTCCTAAGCTGATAATGTAGCTAAAAACTTGTTCCATACGTTAATTTTATCTTTCTTAAGTAGGGTTGTTAAGGTTAATAATGAATGATATTGCACCAAATGTACGCTCTTTTCTTTTAATTTGCAATGGATTTTTAAAGAATTTATAAACTTAGGTCAAATAAAAACGATTTTTCCCGTTATCGTACACGATAATTCCATATAGATGAATAAATAATCGACTTTTAAGCCCAGAAAATCCACATGCTGATTAGGGCTTTTTCGTACTTTTGTAAAAAATAAAATTAGGTGTCATGAAAAACAATGTTTGGTTATTGTTGGGATTGGGGGCTTTGTTCTCAATTTCGAATGCAGTTCAGGCAAAAACAGATTTTCCTGAAGGGCAGAAGTGTTGGTCAGTCCGAATGGCTGAGTCGGAAATGGTTCGGAATCCAGAGTCTTGGATGCTTGATTTCCAACCGGCATTGAAGTGGGATTATTGCCATGGATTGGAATTAGGCGCAATGCTGGATGTGTATGACCGGTATGGCGATGCAAAGTTTTTTGATTATGCATTGGCGTATGCTGATACAATGGTCAATGCAGACGGTACAATAAAGAAATATAAGGTAGAGGAATATAGTTTAGACCGTATCAATTCGGGTAAATTCTTGTTCCGCATTTATGAGCAGACGAAAGAAGCAAAATATAAAAAAGCGTTAGACTTAATCCGTACACAGTTCGAAGGGCAGCCACGCAATGCGGACGGAGGTTTTTGGCATAAGAAAGTATATCCGCACCAAATGTGGTTGGACGGCATTTATATGGGAGTTCCTTATTTGGCAGAATATGCTTATCGGAATAATGAACCTCAGGCTTATCAGGAGGTTATTAAACAAATCCAATTAGCGGCAAAACATACCTACGACCCTGCTACAGGCTTGTTCCGCCATGCGTGTGATGTGAGCAAAACCGAGAAATGGGCAGATAAACAGACCGGTCAATCACAACATACGTGGGGACGTGCGTTGGGTTGGTACGCTATGGCGATTGTAGATGTGCTCGATTTTATCCCGAAACACGAACCGGGACGCGATTCGGTATTGGTTATTCTGAATCATATTGCAAAAACTTTGAAGAAATATCAAAGTCCAGAAGGGTTATGGTATCAAGTTATGGACCGGAGCGGTGATGAAGGAAATTATTTGGAGTCGTCTTGTTCTTCGATGTTTGTCTATTCGTTGTTTAAGGCAGTGCGTAAAGGATATATTCCCTCTTCTTACTTTAATGTAGCGCGGAAGGGATATGAAGGCATCCTGAATAATTTCATCCAGGTAGATGAAAAAGGATTGGTTTCGATAACTCGTGCGTGTGCCGTAGCCGGATTGGGAGGAAAGAATTACCGTTCGGGTGACTATAATTATTATATTAATGAGAAAATCCGGGATAATGACCCGAAAGCGGTAGGTCCGTTTATCTTGGCAAGTCTTGAATGGGAAAGCCTTCCTAAAGAGCAACGCCGTTTTGCGGAACCGCGGATGTTGGTTGTAGCTCAAGACGGGACGGGGGATTATGCAACGCTTTTTGAAGCGTTGGAGTCTGCTCGTGCCTTTATGGATTACAATGTGAAAATTTATGTAAAGAAAGGCGTATACCATGAAAAATTAGTCATTCCTTCTTGGCTTCAGCATATAGAAATAATCGGTGAGGATGTAAATGAAACCGTCATTACCAATGCCGACCATGCTAATATAAATCAAATGGGGACATTTCGTACCTATACGGTGAAAGTGGAAGGGAATCATATAACGTTTCGGAATATAACCATTGAAAATAATGCTCCTCGTTTAGGACAGGCGGTAGCTTTGCATACAGAAGGCGATTGCTTGCGGTTCTTCAATTGCCGTCTGTTGGGAAATCAAGATACTGTCTATACAGGGGTGGAAGGTACGCGCCTCTATTTCGAAAATTGTTACATCGAAGGTACAACCGACTTTATTTTTGGTCCTTCTACAGCTTGGTTCGAAGGGTGTATCATTCATAGCAAAGCCAATTCGTTTGTGACGGCTGCTTCTACACCCGAATGCATTGCTTATGGTTATGTGTTCAATAAGTGTAAACTGACGGCAGATGCTAATGTGAACAAGGTTTACTTGGGGCGTCCGTGGCGTCCTTATGCTTCTACTGTTTTTATGAATTGCGAGTTGGGCAAACAGATTGTTCCGGAAGGGTGGAATAATTGGCGGAATAAAGCCAATGAGCAAACTGCCCGTTATGCAGAGTATGGTAATGCCGGTGAAGGGGCTGATACGTCTGCTCGTGTGAAATGGGTAAAACAACTAACTGAGAAAGAGGCGGCTGGAATAACGATGAGCAAGGTTTATTTGCGGTCAAGCGAATGGAATCCGCATGAATAAAACAATTTTTATCATTAAAAAATCAAAATGTGCACAAAAAAAGATGTGTTTTGAGAGAACTTTGCATATAAAATATTAAAGTTCCTATTTAAACACATCTTTTGATTTATGTATTACCTACAAAGACTAAGAAGCGCAGTCGCGCTACTCGTAATGAGTATGCTATGCCTCGTCTCTTTTGCTCAGAACGGGCAAGTGCAGGGCATCGTGAAAGACGCCATAGGAGAACCGATGATTGGCGTCAGCGTAGTAGTAAAAGGTACCACGAATGGTACTGTTACTGGTTTGGACGGAGACTTTATCCTTTCGGGGGTAAAGAAGTCGGATGTCATTACGTTTACCTACATCGGTTATAAAAACAAGGAAGTCACATACAACGGAGAAGCCCAACTGAACGTGACCATGGAAGAAGACACGGAAATGTTGGACGAAGTTGTTGTAATCGGTTACGGTACGATGTCTAAAAGAGACTTGACCGGTTCTATTGCATCTGTCGGTGCAGAAGAATTGGCGGCAGTGCCCGTAAACAATGTATCAGAGGCTTTAACCGGTAAAATGCCGGGTGTATCTATTACAACCACTGAAGGTTCACCCGATGCGGAAGTAAAAATCCGTGTGCGTGGTGGAGGGTCATTGTCTCAAGATAACTCTCCTTTGTATATTGTAGATGGATTCCCTGTTTCCAGCATCAGTGATATCGCTTCGGCTGACATTGAAAGCATTGATGTGCTGAAAGATGCCTCTTCTACAGCTATCTATGGTGCTAAAGGTGCAAATGGTGTAATCATTATTACTACTAAATCGGGGCATGAAGGCAAGCCTCAGGTTAATTTCGGAGCTTCTTTTGGTATACGTAAACGTGTAGGCGAAGTAGGTGTATTAAGCCCATACGAATATGTAATGTATCAACAGGAACTCAATCAGGATGGGACAAACTATGGTCTTTTCCAAGATTTGGATATTTGGAAATCTATCGAAGGTACCAATTATCAGGAAGAACTTTTTGGACGTACAGGTAACCAACAGCAATATAACGTAAGTGTAAGCGGTGGTACGAAGGAGACTAAATATGCCGTTAGTTATTCACGCAATGATGAAAAGAGTATCATGATTGGTTCTGGATATGCCCGAAACAACATTACTGTGAAGGTCCAGACTAAATTGAATGATTGGTTGACACTTGATGTGAATGATCGTTTTTCTTATACTGAAATTGATGGTTTGAGCGGTGGTGCAGATACACAAGAAAGCAGTAAAGCATATTCTATTGTTGCACGTAGTACAATCTATCGTCCTGTGACACGTTTGTCAGAAGATTTTGTAGACGAAGATACGGGTAATACCGATTATACGCCGTTGGAACGCATTAACGCGACTTATAAGAAACAGACACGTTTACAGAATAATGCGAATGCCAGTTTGACATGGGAACCCATCGAAGGGTTGAAATTCCGTTCAGAATATGGCTACGGTTGGCGTTATAATAACACTGATCAAGTATGGGAGGCTAAGGCTACCGCAAACTCTAAGTTTGGTTATTCAGGACAGCCTCAGGCTTATTTGACTAAGCGTATTCAGAAAGAATGGCGTTTGGCTAATACTGTGACATACGACCATAAGAATCTGATTGCAAAAGAAGATAAGTTCAACGTAATGATCGGTCAGGAAATGACCAGTTCTTGGTATGATGATACTAATTTGACATCAGTAGGATTCCCTACAGACAATTCTGTAGATGATGTGTTGGCTTCTATGGGTAATGGTACGGCTTTGCCTACTGAAACTTATATTGGTATAAAAGACAATACGTCTTCTTTCTTTGGCCGTATTAATTATTCTTTGTTCGACCGCTATTTGTTGACCGCTACGGTACGTGCTGATGGCTCTAGTAAGTTTACCGATGGCAACCGTTGGGGTGTATTCCCTTCTGTTGCTTTAGCATGGCGTATCAGCGAAGAATCTTTTATGAAAAAGACAACCGATTGGCTTTCTAACTTGAAGCTCCGTCTTTCTTATGGTACAGCCGGTAATAACCGGATTGATGCCCGCTATATGTACACTACATACGCATTGGCTGGAACAGATGTTAGAAGCATTTATTTTAATGAAACTACCGCTTCTATGCTGGAACATGGTACGATGTTGGCAAATCCGAACTTAAAGTGGGAAACGACTATTACCCGTAATATTGGTATCGATTTCGGTTTCTTCAATAGCCGTATCACAGGTAGCATTGATGCTTATTGGAATACGACCAAGGATTTGTTGATGCGTCAGACGCTTCCCGGTTCGTCAGGTTATGCATATCAATACCAGAATGTCGGACAGACTTCCAATAGAGGTATTGAATTTATGACGGATATTGTAATTGCCGATAAAGAAGATTGGGGATTGAATTTTAACTTTAATATTTCATACAACCGCGGTAAGATTGATAAATATCCTGGTGGCGCTACTTGGGAAAGTAGTAAATGGTCAGGCTCTGGCGTCATTAGCCAAGAAGAGTTCTATCTGGAAGAAGGCGGACGATTGGGTGAAGTTTACGGTTATATTTATGATGGAGTATATACGACTGACGATTTGCAATGGAACGGTACCGGTTGGACTATTCGTACCGATGCAGAAGGTAAGCCTGTAACTCATGGATTGGGTACAGTAACTGGAGCGTTGGAACCCGGTTCGATGAAGTTGAAAGACGTGAACAATGATGGCACTATTGATGCTAAAGATAAGGTGCGTTTGGGTAATACCATTCAACCTGTTATCGGAGGTTTCGGATTGAACGGTCGTTTCTTGAAGAATTTCGATTTCAATATTTTCTTCAATTATCAGTTAGGCGGACAAATTATCAACGGTACGAAAGCTGCTTCAAGTTTCTACGATGGCTCTCGTCAGCATTATAATGTGAATAATAACTTTACAATGGATAACCGTTGGTCACGTGTAGACCCTGTGGCTGGTGAAAATATGATGAACCGTAATTTTGCAAACGATTACATTGCAGCTCATGGTGAACAAGCATATTATGATTATATTAATGGTGTGAATAGTGGCAAATCTATTTACAATCCGGCAACCGTAACGGGACGTCCTTTGACGAGTTGGGATGTAGAAGATGCGTCTTTCTTGCGTTTGCAAACTATTTCTATCGGTTATACTTTGCCGAAAGCATGGACTCAAAAGATGCTGATGCAAAATGTCCGCATTTATGCTACCGGTTATAACTTGTTCTGCTTCACAGGCTATTCGGGCGTAGATCCTGAAGTGGATTGCTGTACTAGCACCCCTATGACTCCGGGTGTGGATTATGCAGCTTATCCGAAGAGCTTCTCTATTGTTGGAGGTATCAATGTAACATTCTAATTTTAAAGAAAGGAATCAATGATGAAAAATATAGTAAAGACCTTGATTGTGGCTGGGGTGATGGGAGTAGCCACAACTTCTTGTTCCGATTTCTTGGATCAGAACTCTCCTTCGGAAATGTTTCCCGAAACGGTGTACAATAGCGAAGGATATACCCAGCAAGCCCTTAACCGTGTATATGCCGGATTGGTGCTAGACCATACTTACGGATGCCGTATCCCATTAAACTTCTCTACCAATAGTGATATTGAATTGGTGGATGCATTGACTCAAGAAACTACTACAGCAGAGTCCGAGCGTGGCTTGTGTAACTATAATGCACCTAATTGGAACCGCTTGTCTAACAATTGGAGCGAGATGTTTGAAATTATCGAATATGCGAATTTGGTAATTGAAGGCATTCGCAGTTCTGAAATTCGTGAAAACGAGAAGATGCGCTATTATTTAGGTGAAGCGCTTACCTTGCGTGCTATGGTTTACTTTGACTTGATTAAGCACTACGGGGATGTGCCTATGAAGTTGGAATCCACTCAAAGCGACGGTTCTAACCTTTATTTGGAAAAAACGGATCGTGATGTTATTATGGATACGTTGTTAGTGGATTTGCAAGAAGCTGCCGAATTATTGCCATGGGTAGGTGAGGCAGGCTATACTTCTGAACATTGCACAAAAGGATTTGCATACGGATTGGCTGCCCGTATTGCTTTGGCAGAAGCCGGTTATGCAATCCGTGAGACTCCTAAAGAAGGTTATGTAAATTTAAGCGAAAAACGTGAAGGACAGTTGGGTTATAGTGACCCTACTTATCCGACAATGCGTCCGGGTAACGAAAAACGCCGCCAACTTTATGAATTGGCTTTGAACTGTTTGGATGCCATTATCAGCAGCGGACGGCATCAGTTAAATCCCAGTTACGAGGATGAATGGTATCGCATTAACCAACTGACTTTGGACCAAACTTATTATGAAAATATCTTCGAAGTGGCACACGGCTTGAACTATTCAGGTGAAATGGGCTATACGGCAGGTGTGCGTATCAATACGGCTGGAAGTCCGTTTGGTTTCAGCAATTCATCGGGTAAGGTGAAGCTGACTGCTCCGTTCTTTATGTCATTCGACCCGGAAGATACACGCCGTGATATTACTTGTGCACCGTATGAATTGCGTGATGTAACAGCTACCCAAACCTTTACCAATGCTCCTTTTGGTATTTACGTAGCTAAATGGGATGTACGCAAAATGACTGAAGAATGGCGTGCTCAAAATGCTGCAGTAAGTACCAAGACCGGTTATGGTATCAATTGGGTAGTAATGCGTTATTCAGATGTATTGTTAATGTATGCTGAGGTAGTAAATGAACTTTATGGACCTAATGGTGCAGGTACTTGCGGCAAATCGGCTGTAGAAGCATTGGCGGAAGTACGTAGCCGTGCCTTTAACGGAAATTCCGAAAAGGTTTCGCAATATGTGGCTCAAGCAGCAGGAAGCAAGGAAAGTTTCTTTGATGCGATTGTAGACGAACGCGCATGGGAATTGGCGGGTGAAGCAGTACGTAAATATGACCTTATCCGTTGGGGATTGTTGATAGACAAGACCGTAGAAATGCTTGACTCTTACAAACATGCCATCGAAAATGATGAATACGTAAAGAATCTGTATTATAAAGAAAATGCTTCGGCAGATCCTTGGTATTTAGTTGACTATTCTAGCGTTTGCTGGTATGAGGAACCGGAAAGTACCAACGACTATAAGAGTGTGAGCTTTTGGGGCAACGTGAAGAAAGACGGTGTTATTCCTGATGACAATAGTACATACGATGCCCTTAATTATATTAGTAGCGGTCTTATCAGCTACGATAAATATGCCGGTTTCCAAGGTCCTGCCGGACAAGTAATCAACCGTTATATATGGCCAATTCATACAACAACGATTAACGATTCTAACGGGCACTTGAAGAACTCTTACGGATTCTCTAACTAACCCAACCTTTTAAAACGACAGAAATATGAAAATTAATTATAAATACCTATTCATGGCAGGTCTTCTTACAACAGGAATGACTGCCTGCGTGGATGACAATGACTGGGGTACCGATAGCAGCCATAATCGTTTGTTCGGTGCTCAGGATATACAGGTTTCGGCAATGGCTACTACTGCTGAAGTGACTTTCGACCGCCTTCCGAGTGTGGACTATTATATTTTGGAATTGAACACAGACAGCCTTTATCAAGAAGATTTTCATGCCGGGTCTCGTATTGACACCGTACGTGAATCTCCTTATATATTAACAGGTCTGACAGGGGAAACAACCTATTTCCTTCGTATCAAGGCATTCTCTAATAGCGGTACGGCTCCTTCGTTGTGGAGTTATTTTGAAGATGGCGATCTCCGTTCATTTGAAACGGATGGTGAACAAATCTTTTATTCTGTGGCGTCTGCAGACCGTACAGAAAATACCATACGTCTGACTTGGTTGGCTGAAGCTGAAGTAACTCATGTTGATATCTATGCTTCTGAAGAAGCTTTTGAAGCTGGTGAGGCTGTTCTTCAAACGTATGAAATCACAGCTGATGATTTGGCTGCAGCAGCATGTACCATCAGCGGATTGGAAGCACAGACTGAATATTGGTTTGTTATCTATAACGGTGAAACCAAACGTGGTGAAATTGGTGCAAGCACTACTGCTCCGATGCCGGATGCCGACCTGAAGATTTCGTTGGAAGAAGGTATTACGTTGATTGACCAAGTCTTGATAGATGACCTTGCCGCACAGGCACAAGCTGCTGCTGGAGGTGCATCAGATTATAGTCTGACTTTGGGTATTCCAGGCGGTGCTACAATTGATGTACACGGTGTAGATGAAGAAACAGGTGAAGCAGCTGGTCTGGCAATTCCGGAAGGTCTGTCTGTTACATTCTTTGCATTGCCGGGCGAACGACCGACATTGAATTTCCCGAAATCATTGGAAATTGGTGGTACACATGGTTACATCCGCTTCGATGGCTTGACTATCGTGGATGGTGGTTGCCAATATTTCATCAATGAAGGAAACGGAGCAACTATCGGCGACTTTACATTAACCAACTGTATGATAGACAACATGAGCAGAAGTATTGTCCGTCTTCAAGCTTCGGATGCTGTAACGTTTAATGATATCACTATTGACAATTGTGTTGTGACTAATATCGGTTCGGGCGGTTATGCCGTATTCCGTGTGGATAATGCTGCTTATACCATCGGAGCTATCAACGTAACAAACTCTACGTTCAGCAATGTAGGACATAACTTCATACAGGCAGGTAAATGTGCCTTGGCAGAAGTAAACATCAGTGGAGTAACCTTCTATAATGCGCCGAATAATGCTAGCCGTTATTTGGTAGATGCTAATGGCAATAATACGAATGTGAACGTAGAAAACACTCTCTTCGGTCTTACTCCGGGACGTGGTATCCGTACAGACGGTACGATTACGGTAACCAATTCGTTCAAGACAACAGATGGTGTATTCAGCAGTAATGATTTCGATGTAGATGTAACTTCGCCAGAAGCAGCTTCTGCAGAAGTGTTCACAGACCCTGAAAATGGTGATTTCACCTTATTGATAGACGATTTGAACGGAATCGGTGACCCACGTTGGTATACGGAATAAAGCTAAGCTTTAGAATATTGTTCTCATAAAAAGAGGCGGTGCATTGCGCATCGCCTCTTTTTGAATTATATAATACTGATTTTTTATCGTTTAAGATTAGTCAGCAACGCATTCCCGTTCTTTATGGGGTTCCATCCGTCGTTGCCTGCCAGTACTTTTTCAGGTTGGTAGTTGCTGATGTCGGTCAGCTGGCGGCTGTATGTGGTACGTGCTGAAGGATTGGCTCCTTCGCCTTTGCTTTGGTATTCGGCATAGAATACGGTTTTTTCGTTTGATGTCTTTCCCCAGTTGTTCCAGCCTTCGGGAGCGATGTGCTTGCCCATTTCACATTCGATGTAAACGGCTTGTGCATAGGGACGCCACGGGCGCGAAAGATATACTTTTGCAGCTTCCTCATTGGCAGTCAGGCGGCAATTCCAGAATACATATCCGTAGGATTTGCCTTGGTCGGTAGAGGGGGCTGTTATGTATCCGTTGCTGAGGCTTCTGATTTCACAGTCTTTGAATAAGGCAGTGCTCCAGCCGAAGATAAAGTCTACCGTACCTTCAATGTAACATCCTTCGTAATATTGGCGGCTTTCTTTTCCATACGTGTAAAGCGTGTCTTGGTTGCCCAAGAAGCGGCAATGCTTGAAATAGGCACGGTCGCCGTCCACGAAGCAGGCTACGGCTTGACCAACTCTGCCGGCTGTATTGGCGAATGTGATATTTTCAGCATAGAAGTCAGGGGCATAAATATAGACGGTAGATGAGCCGGATGTAGACATTTCTTCGCCGAAGATGTTTTTCTTCGAAGCATAATTGTCATCGGTGATAACCGCTCCTTCTTCTCCTATCAGGGAAATGTTGATTTTACATGCTGGGATGATTACCCGCTCTTTGTACTCTCCCTTGCGGACTAAAATGGTGGTGCGTTTGTTCTTGCGGAAATCCGGTACGGCATTGATAGCTTCCTGCACCGTAAAGAAGTCGCCGCTTCCGTCTTTCGCAACTACGAAATCATAATAACGCACATACTTGCCCAGTTCAGGTATCTGCTTTTCGATGGCTTGTACGGCAAGTCTTGCTACTTGTCTTGCGCCATACACATTAAAGTGAGTATTGTCTTGGCGTCCTTTGGGACATGCAGGCGAAACTCCTTTTGGAACCCACATGAAGAGCTTTTTCGAGTTTTCTGCGCCCATGGATTCAACTAACTCTTTTGTTGCTTTATTCAAATCAATGAAAATAACACTCATTTCTTTAGCGATATTGCGTGGAGAGTCGAGGTATTTCCCGTGCGTATCTATCAGGGTGTCGCCTTCTTCTACAGCGTCTGCTTTTTCAGAACGGAAGTCATCGGCGGCTATCGCATTGGGGTTTTCGCCGAAGTTTCGGCGTACTACGGAATTGAACAATACCGGAATACCTCCTTTTTCACGGGTCTCACGCACGAATTTGCGGAGGTTTTCATCGAAAGTCGTTCCGGGTTCTGTATGCCGTTTGGGGTCAGCTTTTTCATCATTGTGTCCGAATTGGATAAATACATAGTCACCCGGACGGATTTTCTTCACTACAGCATCCCAACGTCCTTCATCGATAAAGCTTTTCGAACTTCTGCCATTTACTGCATGGTTCTCTATACGTACATCTTCTGTAAAAAAGCCTCCCAATACATGCCCCCAACCTCTTTCAAGATTGCCGGCATCGAGTTTTTTGTTCGCCATGGTAGAGTCGCCAATCATATAGACGGTTATAACCCGGTCGGACTTAAATGCTGACAGGAACAGAACTGTCAGCATTATGCAAAACAAATGAATCTTTTTCATGCTATTAATTTATTTAATGTGAAATTCGTTGTTGAAAAATTCCAATATAGCCTGCTGTATTTCTTTGCTGCAAAAATGAGGCAGATCGTATATTTGGGTTTGGAAATGCGCTTCGGCTTCTTGGCTTTCCCATACCTGCCGCATGGTTTCGTATGCCGATTTTACTCCTTCTATAGGGAAAAGCTTGTCCTTAGCCCCGTTTATGAACAGCATTGGCTTGGGGCAGGCGATGCTTGCTACGTGCGGGTAGTCCATGTATCTCCGTATGTTGGGAATAATCATGGCGTATGCCGAGCCTCCTTTATTCTGGTTGTTGGTCAATGTCATCAGGCTGTCGGTGGTATTCATCCAGCACACTGCGGCTCCGGCTTTGACTGCATCTGTAGCAGCCATAGTCATCCATGCCCGATATGCTCCCATGGAAAATCCCATGGTGCCGACTTTTTCTTTGTCTACATTCGGAAGCGAACGGAGAAATTCGGCGCTGCGTATGTCGTCCCATGCGATAAGGCTTCCGAATGATGTCCCCAGCTGCAAAAGATTGGCGGATAAAGCTTGTTGCGCATCGTAACTGGCATATTCTTTTCTGCCTCGTTCGCCCCAGAATAAAGCATCTACAGCTAATACGACATAGCCGTTCTGAGCCAAGAAATCGCCGGTATATTGTCCGTCGTAACAACGGATTACCCAGTCATCTGCATCTTTCATGACAACATCCGAAACATGGAACGGACGAATCATTTTTTCTTTTCCGATAGTGAAGTGTGCGCCGTGGTCATGCAAGAGAAGTATGGCAGGGAAGGGACCTTTGCCTTCTGGAACGAGCAAATATGCCGGTACGCGGGAATATCCGGAAACATTAAACACTATCTTTTGTGCGGTATATCCGTCTCGTTTTTCGCTTTCGATGACTTTCATGTCAAAGTCTACTTTGGGCGGAGCCGGTTGCATACATTCCAAGAGTTTTTCACGCGCTTGGGTACGCCAGCGGTTAAAATCCTTTTCAGGTGCATTGCCCCACGCCAGCGGGTAAGTCAGGTTTTGCTTTAATTGCTGATAAAAAGCCGGCATATTGCCAATGACTTCATATCCGGTATAGGCCTGTTCGGCTTCTGTTTTCTTTAGCCATGCCGGATAGGCTTGCAGAATGGCTTCGGGGGCATACGTGTACCATGCATAACCGACCCGCCGTTCTGGGGTTACATCCTCCAACCGGTAAACTTTTTTCCCGTCCCGGTTTGCCATGAAAGGCTGGTTTGTATCCAATTCGTAAAAGCGTGCCCAAATGCGTGGGGCTTTTTTGTCTTTCACCACTTTTCGGTCGTAAGGATATTCCGGATTGGTGATTTTGTCTTTACTGACGGGAATTTTTTCTATCCGGATGCCTTGGATAGCTGATTGCTCTAACCATGTCACGCCTGCTTTTACGGCTTCTATAATCGCTGGGGTAGGGTGAGGAATTTCCATTAGCAGACGTAGTATGGCACAGCTTTCGCCCGAAACCAGTGAAGGGAGTTCGTAGGTCCGGGCTTTTACGGGGAGTAGGGTTTCATTGTCGTGCTGTTGTCCCCATACGGTCTTTACCCCGTTTTGGACATATTGGGTGCGTAAGATGACACCGATACCTTTTTGTAAGCTTTGGTGGATTTCCTTTTTCATGGAATCATCCAGCCAAGTATAGTTGATGTCACCTTCATTGATGCGTAGGAAAAGTGCTAATACCCCTGTTGTCACTTCATCGTTATACGTAATGGCATCTACGTCCCAACCTCTCCAACCACCGTTTTTCTTTTGGGTTTTCAGCAGGTAATTCAGACCTTTGACAACGGCATTCTTGTATTTTGATTGTTTGGTGAGGGTATATACTTGTGCTAAATAATCGATTTGTGAATAGGTATTACGGTTATCCAATGTACTTTGCCGTTCTCTCACTTTCAAGGTATTGCGTACAGAATCGGTTGGAAGAATGGCAAGCCAGTCAATATTTTTGGGCCACCCTCCGTCTTTGTTTTGATAGGCAATGAAATTATCGGCTATTTCTTTGTATTGTTCAGGAGCGTAGCGTGCGTATGTTCGTTCGGGGTGCCCTAAATTCCAATGGTGGATTCCGTCTGATAATTTGTCAATAGAGGGTATTGTTTGTGCATCTAAAAAACTTGCTATACCCAATCCCAAAGCAAGCAGACCGAGTCTGTTTTTTTTCATGGTTGTTAGTGTTTGAGTTTTTAAATCTTTTCGCAGATTAATAAGGATACAAATGGTTTACCAGCCCGTTTAAATAGATTTCTAAGTTGGTGTAATCGGTGTTTAAACTGTAAGCAGAACTGTCCGAAGCATCGTTCGGGTTCAGCCCGTGTTGCTTTTCCCAGGCATCGGGCATACCGTCGGCATCCGTATCCAGTGGGGCAGGAGCCGACTGGTATGTTTGCCATCCGCCTACATCGCTAGGCTGGTCAATCAATCCGTTTGTGCTTCCGTGGCTTCCTTCATACGTGTATGTTCCGTTCCGGGTTTCGTCCACAATGCGTTGGTCGTAGTCATCCCGCTTTAAGGAAGCGCCGGCATATTGCAAAACGGATTGGTAGGCGTCTTGTGCCGGTTGGAGGGAAGTATGTTCGGCTATTTGGAAAGGCTTGTCGGATAAATAAGCCGCTTTGTCGGCGGTTTTGTCTTTCAATATCAGTCCTTTCGTGTTGTCTTTGTTGACCTTTTGCATGTCTTTCCGTTGCTTTTCGGTCAGCTTGGCGCACGAATCATCCATGTAGTTTCCGCTCAGGTAGAAAACGCCGTGCATGCCTTTGACGTTATTGTTTTTCCCGTCATCGGGATAAGCGGTAAAGAGTCTTTTATACGAAGCCACCGTAGCCGTGTACGGACCGGGTTTATAGTAATTGTTCAAGAAGTTGTACGAGCCTCCTTCACCTGCGTAGGCTCCGGCACTTCCGTAATTATAGATGACATTGTTGAACAATTCCACTCGTTCTTCTTCGGGTTTGCCCGTATAACGGCTTCCGCACAAGCGGGGAGTGCGATTGGAGTGATGAGCCAGCAGATTGTGGTGGAAAGACGCCTTTTGACCTCCCCAAATGCCTCCGTAACCGTGTGCGCCTTTTTCGTGTATCGACCGGAAAAGGCTTTCGCTAATGAGGCACCATTGTAAGGTAAAGTTCTGGTTATCATAGAATGTGGCGCATTCATCGGTGCTCCAACTCATTGAGCAATGGTCGATGATGATATTTCGGTGGTTGTTGAATCCGTTCATGGCATCATCGCCTTTGTGCTTGATGTCTGTTCCCATGCGCGAACGGATAAAACGGATGATGACATTGTCGGCTTTCACTCCCAAGGTATAGTTCTTCAGGCAGATGCCATCGCCCGGAGCGGTTTGTCCGGCTATGGTCAGGTCTCCGTTATTGATATAGAGCGGTTCTTGCAATTCGATGATGCCGCTTACGGCAAATACGATGGTGCGAGGTCCTTTCTTGCGGATTGCCCAGCGCAAGGTGCCTTCCGAACCGTCGTCTTTCAAAGAATTGACGATATACACTTTCCCGCCTCTGCCTCCGGTGGTGTATTTTCCGGCACCGTCGGCTCCTGGAAATGCCGGTATGCGGTCGGTAGATGCCTTTACCGGCAAGAAGCAACACGAAGAGAGCGCAATGAGGCAAAACGTTATGCCGAGTTTCTTTCTTAAGTTCATGGCTAATAAATGATTAAGAGTTAGGGTATAAATTATCTACTAAGCTATTCAGATAAACTTCCAGGTTGGTATAGTAGGGGGTGAGGTTGTATTTGGCTCCGTCCGAAGCATCGTTCGGGTTCAGCCCCTGTTCTTCTTCCCATGCATCGGGCATACCGTCGCTATCTGTATCAACGGGAGCTGTGCCTGATGCATAATCGGGCCAGCCTCCTACGTCTTCGGCACGGTCTATCAATCCGTCCGAACTTCCGTTGCTTCCATCGGCGGTATAATTCCCTTGGCGCACGTTATCAACAATACGGGCGTCTACATCATCCCGGACGAGCGATGCGCCGGCATGAGCCAATACCCATTCGTAGGATTCTTGTGCCGATTGGGTATATTCGTCCGTATCGGGTGTGATGAGAAAGGCTTGTTCCGACCGGATGGCTTCGATGCCTCCTTCGGGCAAGGGGCAATTTTTTTCATTGGGATGTATGCCCGCCCAGTTATCTGCGTTGACTTCCGCTATCAGTTCTTTGTATTCCGAAGTCATGTCGGGGCAGGTGCCGTCGAAATAATTTCCGTTTACGTAGAAGGTTCCCCATACGCCTTTCGGGTTTTGCTGGCTTCCGTCATCCCCGTTGGGCTGGAAGATACGGTTGACAATGCCTTCCTTGGTACACGTGGAAGGTCCCGGTTTGTAATAATTGTTGATGAAGTTATACGTGCCTCCTTCGCCCGCATAGCCTCCGTTGGTCGGTCCCCAGTTATAGAACACATTGTTCCGCAAGTCGACTTGCTCTTTATCGGGATTGCCCGTGGTGCGGCTTCCTGAAAGGCGAGGCGTGCGGCTGCTATGGTGTGCCATAAGGTTGTGATGATACGAAGCGGGTTCTCCTCCCCAGATGCCTCCGTATCCGTGTCTTCCTTTGCTATGTTCGGAGAGGGTAAGGCTTTCGCTGATGATGCACCATTGCATGGTAAAGTTTTCGTTATTATAGAACGAGGCACATTCGTCCGTGCTCCAACTCATCGAGCAATGGTCTATCAGGATGTTCTTGTATCCTCTTCCCCAAAAGGCATCCGCTCCGTCGGCTTCGTCTTCCGTCAGCTTGTCCGAGCCCATGCGGAAACGGATGAAGCGGACTATTACGTTATCGGCTTTGATAGATATCGGATGCCCTTTCAGGCAGATGCCGTCTCCCGGAGCGGTTTGTCCGGCAATGGTTACATCCCCGTTCTTGATTTCAAGTTCTTTGCTTAATTCAATCAGCCCGCCCGTGGCAAAGACGATAGTACGTTTGCCCGTTTGGTTCAATGCCCAGCGCAGGGTTCCCATAGCGCCATTGTCGGCGAGGGAAGTCACTACATAGACTTTCCCTTCTGCTCCTCCGGTCGTATAACGTCCGGCTCCGTATGCGTGAGGAAATGCCGGGATTATGCTCCGGTCGGGAGCGGGATAGTCGGGCAATTCTTCTTCGCCCGGATTGGGTTCGGGGTCTGGATCCGGATTGGGTTCAGGTTCTTCTTGTCCGGGCTTTTCTTGCTCAGCCTTAGGGTCTGTATCCGCACAGGCGGTAAATAGGCTAAAGCCAAATGCCATAGCCAGCCAAATAAATTTCGTATGCTTCATATAAAGGTGTTTTTGTTTTTGTATCAAAAGTACGCCTTTTTCGTATGGAAGAGGGGGAAATATTGGTTTTTATATACCATATTTTGAACTTAGGCATAACGAACATAAGTGGGGATTCAAACGCATACGGCTTCATCTGCCTACGAAGCCGTATGTGTTGGCTGATGAAGCCTGCTTCGTTAGGCGATGAAGCCGTATGCATTTATGTCAGTACCCGCCTGCCTTTTTGGCAGGACTTGGTCTTTTATTTATCCTTGATTCCGAAGAGCCAGCGGAAGAAGCGGACGAAGATGTTCCGTTTCTTGGGCTTTTGAGGCTCGGCATTTGTATCCGGCGTTTGTGTCAACGAGTCTTTGGGCGCGACAAGCGAGTCGGCTGGTGCCAACAGGCTGTCTTTCTTCAGGAGCAAAGAATCGTTGGGCATCCGTAACGAGTCGGGCAGAAGGCGTAACGAATCAGGTCGTAACCGGAGCGAATCGGTTTGCAACGAGTCGGGTATCAGCTTTTTCAAACGTAAGGAATCCATCGAAACGGAATCCATCCGAAGTGAATCTGCCAAGAGGCTGTCTTTATGCAGGATGCTATCTTTGTTTGCCAAAAGAGGCTTGGGTTGTACGGGTTTCGGGCGTTCTATCTTGAATTGGACGGGCACGGAATATTTACACCGCACGATAGTGCCATGGTCTTTAGCCGGAATCCAGCGCGGCATGTTTCGGATAACGTTCAGAGCTACGGTATCCATGCTTGGTTCCAGGCTTCGGACAATAACGGGTGAGGTAATCCGTCCGTTTCTTTCCACTACGAACTGGATTGCCACTACCCCTTCGATGCTGTCCCGTTTGGCTTGGGGAGGGTATTTCAAGTTGCGCTTCAGGTAATTTTGGAAGGCTTTCATACCGCCCGGATATTGGGGCATCTGCTCTGCCGAGGCATAGATACGGCTGGAACTTTTGCGTTGCATTACAATCGTGTAAGGCTCGTTCGGGTTTTGCAGGAATGCCTGAATGGAAGCAGATTGGTTCTCCATTCCGTCGGCGCGTACTGTTATCGGGTGATTGTAGTCCGCATCAATTTGGAAAAGCCCGATTTCATCGGTGGTGACTCTTCGTCCGGTGCCTTGGATGCTGACCACGGCACCCGTAATCGGTTCTCCAGAAGCCGTTGTGACATACCCTTCTATCGGGAAGGTTTGCTGGCTTTGCTTGTATGCGACAATGTCTTGAGGACTATCCAGATAGAAAGTCTTCGTGGCATTTTCGGGTTCCAAGGCAAACGATGCTACCGGTTTATCTCTATCGGTAGGGAAATACAGGTTTGCCGAGCGGGTATAGGAGTCTTCTATTTCGTATTGGAAGGTGATAACTCCTTGGGCATCACCGGTATATTCTTGGTTTCGGCTCGATATTTTGAGAATCATTCCAGGCTGAGGCTCTCCGTTGGTTTTAAGTACGGTGATGCGGAATGTGGTTTTTATGCCTGCTCCTTGTGCCGCGAGGGGAAGGAAGAGGCAGAGGCATGCGAGCCACGTATATAATAAGGTATGTCGTTTATGCGTCTGGTTCATAATTTTTTGAAATAGCGGTGCAAAGCTACGAGTATTCTCTTGCATTTCAAAGTTTCTTTCTTTATTTCTTGTCTTATAGCTTGATTTTGTTACCTTTGTATGTGCAAACATTATTTATAACGCAGAGACGCAAAGGCGCAGAGAAACATTTTAGAGAGGGCAAAGAGCACAGAGCTTAACCTATTCCTCTCTGTGTGCTTTGCTTTCTCTAAAAATAAAACTTTGCGTTTTTGCGTCTCTGCGTTTGATTAGATAATAAAATTGGAGTATGCAATGAAGAAGACATTGAATGAATTTAAGAAGTTCGCCATGCGGGGCAATGTGGTCGATATGGCGGTAGGTATCATTATCGGTGGTGCATTCGGAAAGATTGTATCCTCGTTGGTAGGTGATTTGATTATGCCAGCCGTAGGCGTTCTGGTAGGAGGGGTAAACTTTTCCGACTTGAAATGGGTGATAAAGCATGCGGTAATGGAAGGCGATAAGGTGGTTTCTCCGGAAGTGGCAATCAGCTATGGCAATTTCATTCAGGTGGTCTTCGATTTCCTGATTATCGCTTTGGCAGTATTTTTCTTGGTGAAAGGCATCAATGCGTTGACCCGCAAGAAAGAGGCTGAGGCAAAGACTCCGCCCGCTCCTCCTGCAGATATCCAGTTATTGACCGAAATCAGGGACTTGCTGAAGGAGAAGAAGGAGAGTGAATGAAACTTTTTTTCGGATGAGAATTGGATATGAAAAGAGGTTGTATTCAGATAGAATATAATTGATTTTCGTATAGAGGTGGGGTTCGCTTGCCCGAATGCATCTATGGATGTTTTTCGGTCAGGTACCTAATTCTGGAAATGTTTTCAATGTACCCAAATACCAATCTTTAAAAATAGGTGAGGGTACAGGGACGTTTACTCTTACAGGTATCTCAACTGAAATCAAATTGACTTATTCTGACGGAACAAAAGCAAGTGATTATTCTGCTCTTGTGGCACAAATCACCCCCGAAGGAGCTAATGGCACATATACTGATATCGATTCTCGTTCTGCTGATGCGAATGGTTGGAGCGTGACGAGCAATTTAGAGGAAGCTAAAGTTATAGTTACAGCAGGCAGTGGTAAAGCTTTACTTCGTGTTACGCTTATCCAAGCCAATGGCAATGAAGTAACTGCTTCGCGCATAGTGGAAAATTTGGGTTATACGGTTTCCGAGGATGGCAAGACTTATACGGTGTATAATGCTGATGGATTAATTGCGTGGGGGAACGCTGTCAATGTAGAAAAAGGTCAATATCGATATACGAATTGTATTTTAACTGCCGATATAAATATGCAAGATAAAACATGGGCAGGTGTTTGTACTGGAAATAGCGAATGGTTCGCAGGTACTTTTGACGGTGGTGGACATACTATCAGCAACTTGACTTACACTTGCGAACAAGATGCTGCTTTTATTAAGAAAGCCAGCGAGAATTGTATTATAAAGAATGTTACGTTCAAAAATCTGGAAATTACCGCTACTTCCCATTCTGCTGGAGGTATAATAAAGCAAGCAAGCGGTTCAACAACTGTGATAAACTGCCATGTAGTAGGTGGCAAGGTAATTAGCACCGGCTTGGGGCAAGCTGGCGGTATTATTGGCTTTATTACATCCGAAAATGTGAAAGTATATGCTTGTTCGTCTTCTGCAGAAATACAGAGTAAATCTTGGCGTGGAGGTATTGTAGGAGACAATGGAGGTAATTATGCTCATAAGGGAGGAACAATTGTAGCTTGTTATGCAACAGGAAATGTAGTAGAATTGACACCAAATGCCGTGTCAAATGATGCAGGTGTTATTGTGGGAGCAAATTATGGCACCATTACATCTTGTTATTGGGCGAATGATGAACTTGATTGTGGATATAATGTTTATGAGGGAGTAGGTGCAGGTGGAAAATTCAAAGAAGAAAACATTGAAAATAAGGTTACTGATAATAATTGGGACGCGGCAATCACTGCTATGAACCAAGCTCTTGCTACTGCCAATATCAAGAACTATACATGGATAAGGAACACCGGCGATGATGCAGAAAATCATCCGCTCATCATTCAAGTAGCCGATTAACTTCAATAAGGCTGTAGGACATGATTTGTCTGTCTTATTCCCGAATGCTCTACTTGAAGCTGTCTCAAAATAAATGCTGATTTTTATTTTGAGACAGCTTCTACAGGCAATTTGCGGACATTCTTATTATTTTAATTTTGCTTCTTGTTTTGTTTCAGTTCTACTAAGAAAGAGGCGATGAGGCCTAATCCTCCACCTATCAGGATGCTGGCGGCATAAATAATGGAGGAATCTTCATAGCTGATGTGCGGGTCGAGGCAGTATCCAGCTATTAGACCTAAGCCGATGCCGAGCAAGAGGCACCCTGTGCGCAGGGTAGTAAAATACGTCGAGAACTTCAAGTGTCCAGCCACTCCGTGGCTTAATTGTTCGGGTTGAAGTTTTTCAATTAACATGATTCGTTCTTTACGCCCTACAAATAATTCGAATAATTTGTAGATGCATCCGAAAATAATGGCAAGTACGCCAATCGGTACTAAAATGTCTTCCATATTGTTCTGTTTTAAGTGATTGATTTTGTTCCTTTGCTCCTTTAGACGCAAGGAAGTGCCGAAAGGTTACACAAAATGTTGCAGAAAAATTTTTTTCTTTATATTTGTAACCTCTTTTCGGGTTTTGCGTCTAAAGATACGAAATGAAACCGAACGAGTCACATATTATTACGCATATTTTGGCGGGAAAGACCGAAGAATTTTCCTATTTCCTTGATACCTACGGGCAACAAGTATTCGCTTTGATTGTCCGTATGGTATCTTCTCCCGAATATGCCGAAGAATTGACTCAAGACACGTTTATGAAAGCGTTTCAGCATTTAGGTTCGTTTTCCGCCGATAGCACGTTCTCTACTTGGATTTACCGCATCGCTTATAATACCGCGCTTTCCGCCTTACGTAAGAGGAAAGAAGAAGTGTTAGTGATAGACGATAAGCAATGGGAACGGGTTTCGGAAACAGAGATAGACGAAGCGTTGGATGATGAGTCGGAAGAACGCATCGCCCGGCTTCAGAAGGCACTGGAAAAGCTTTCGGCAGAGGAGCGTGCCATCGTTGCATTCTTTTATGAAGAGGAGAAAAGCATCGAAGACATCGCGCATATTTTGAATCAAAGCGTGGGTAATATTAAAGTGAAATTGCACCGCATACGCAAGAAACTGTATATATTAATGAGTGAGGAGGAGTGAGCCATGACTACAGACAAAGGACTAAAGAAAGCGATAAAGAGCCAACCGGCTTATCGGTTGCCCACGAATTTTACGTACCGCATGATGCTGCAGGTGCGTGAAGAGGCATACGCCCGCGAACGTCGTGAAGAGTTCAGGCTTCGTTTGGCATTAGTGGTATTTTGCGTATGTGCCTTGGGTGGTCTTTTCTATTATATAATAAAGGTGTATGGCGTTGCCCTGAGCCGTATGTGGCAAGCCCTGTGCCAAAGTTTGCCTTCGCATGACACGTTTTTATTTTTCCTTCCCATATCCGTATCTATCGTATGCTTAGGCGTGCTTTATTGGTGGCTGGAGCGGAAAACAAGGATAAATGAAGAATGAATATCCGTAACTTGTTAGTAAAAAGGAGTTAGAAGGAGTTATGCCTTCGGCAGGAGTTAAATGCCAATAGCATAGAGAAAGTATTGGCTTTTAACTCCTTTTTACTCCTTGCAATAACTCCTTTTAACTCCTTATTCCATTCATCAAGCCTTCCGGTAATTCGCTAATGATTCCGCATCGAAGTTTTGGATAAAGCTATGGTGCTTTTCCACTTCGGCTTCGGCATAGTTTACATATACGTCGAGCGACTTGGCGAAGAGTTCGGGAGCTTTCGTAGCGTCTTGCAAGAGCAAGTGGCTCATCACGCAAACCGCAGCCATTTCATAAAGCCGGCGTGAGGTGAAGTCGAGCAACTCTTGGTTTTGCGCTTCCTTAATCTTAGCGGTACAAGCTTCCAATTTCCCGGTCATCGCTTTCAGGCGGTCCATATAGCCTTGGTATTCGGGTGCGCAAGGAATGGCTTCATACTCGTGTAGGGTAGCGGCATACGAGCCGTTGGTCACGTACCGGATGGCGGCTACGGTTTGGAGTTGGGTCGTTCCTTCGTAGATGCTGGTGATGCGTGCGTCGCGGTAGATGCGTTGGCAAGCATATTCCATCATGAAGCCCGAACCTCCGTGGATTTGGATGCAATCGTATGCGTTTTGGTTGGCGTATTCCGAGTTCATGCCCTTAGCTAACGGGGTGAAGCTATCCGCTAACTTCGCATACCGTTTCTGCTCCTGACGTTCTTCGGGAGTCAGTTTGCGTTCGCGGGCGATATCGTCCAATGCCTTATAGATGTCCACATAGCGTGAGGTTTGGTAGAGCAAGGCACGTCCGGCGTCGAGTTTCGCTTTCATTGTAGCCAACATGTCATATACGGCGGGGAATTCGATGATGGCTTTACCGAACTGCTTACGGTCTTTAGCGTATGCAAGTCCTTCGTTGTAAGCGGCTTGGCTTAATCCTACCGATTGGGCGGCGATACCTAAGCGGGCACCGTTCATCAATGCCATTACGTACTTGATAAGTCCTAATTTGCGGTCTCCGCAGAGTTCGGCTTTCGCGTTCTTGTACACCAATTCGCAGGTGGGCGAGCCGTGGATGCCTAATTTGTTTTCGATGCGGCGCACGTCCACACCTCCGTCGTTTTTATCGTAGATGAACATCGAAAGTCCACGTCCGTCGTGCGTACCTTCTTCCGAACGAGCCAATACCAAGTGCAGGTTAGCGTCTCCATTGGTGATGAAACGCTTCACGCCGTTCAGGCGCCAGCAATTATTGGCTTCATCGTAAGTGGCTTTCAGCATCACGCTTTGCAGGTCGCTTCCAGCATCGGGTTCGGTCAAGTCCATCGACATGGTTTCTCCGGCACAGATGCGCGGGATGAAACGGCTGTGCTGGTCTTCGTCTCCGAATTCATACAGGGTTTCGATACAATCCTGCAATGACCAGATGTTTCCGAATCCTGCATCGGCTTGTGCCACGATTTCGGCGCACATGGTGTATGGGGTAATCGGGAAGTTCAGTCCTCCGAAGCGGCGCGGCATCGTCATTCCGTTCAGTCCGGCTTTCACCATCGCATCGAGGTTCTGTTTCGTACCCGAAGCGTATTCCACCCGTCCGTTGGCATGGTGCGGACCTTCTTGGTCTACGCCTTCGGCATTGGCTGCAATTACTTCACCGGTAATCTCTCCGGTAATTTCCAACACTTTGTCGTATGAGTCGAGTGCGTCGGCATAGTCTTGCGGCGCATAGTCATACTGTTCTTTATCTCTGTATCCGCGTTCCTTCAGCTCGCAGATGCGTTCCATCATCGGATTGTTGAGATGGAAGCGCAATTCAGGATGTTCGGTATAATAGTTTGGCATAGTTCTTTTTATTTTAGGAGTTAGAAGGAGTTATAGGGAGTTAGAAGGAGTTATAAGCCAAATGTTTGGTTGTTTTAATTCCTTTTATTCTTCCCATCTTTTGTTGATAATGCCTTTGCAATAAGCATTAAGCAAAAAACTTACATCTTCTATACTCTTTGTTAATTCGTAATAAATGCTATCAGTTATGTAATTTAAATCTTTAGAGAGAAGGATATAATATCGGCACTCTTCCAAGCTGCCTTGTGCGATATTCAAGAAACGGAGTTTATCGGCTTTGCTTAGTTTCCTATAACCTTCGGCGATATTGGCAGGAATAGACACTGCAGCCCGTTGAAATTGTGAACATAAGCCAAAGCGCTCATGCGTAGGAAAATCGTTTGTTGCCCGATAGACGTTTAAAACGAATTCATGTGCTTTCTTCCAAGCTAAAATGTCTTTGAAACTTTGTGTCATAAGTAAAACTATTGGCTTCTAACTCCTTTTAACTCCTTGAAATAACTCCTTTTAACTCCAAAGGAAAGATTACTTGCTGTTCTTCTTGTAGTATTTAATCATCTTCGGAATTACCTCTTCCACCGTTCCATTAATCACGTAATCCGCTATCGCGTTAATCGGCGCATTCGGGTCGCTATTCACCGAAATGATGATGCCTGCGTCTTGCATTCCGGCGATGTGCTGGATTTGCCCGCTGATGCCGCAAGCGATGTAGAGTTTCGGATGAACGGTTACACCGGTTTGGCCGATTTGGCGGTCGTGGTCACAGAAGCCGGCATCTACGGCGGCACGGCTCGCGCCTACTTCAGCGTGAAGTTCTTTAGCCAATTCGAAGAGCATGTCGAAGCCTTCTTTGCTTCCCATACCGTAACCTCCGGCTACTACGATGGGCGAGCCTTTCAGGTTGTGTTTCGCCTTTTCCACGTGGCGGTCGATGACCTTCACCACATAATCGGTTTCGGGCACATACTTCGCTACATCGTGGCGGATGACTTCGCCTTGATAGTTCTCGTTGAGGATTTCTTTCTTCATCACGCCCTCGCGCACCGTAGCCATTTGCGGGCGGTGTTCGGGATTGACGATCGTAGCCACGATGTTTCCTCCGAATGCTGGACGGATTTGATAGAGGAGGTTCTTATACGTAACGCCCGCTTTCTTGTCTTCGTGGTCGCCTATCTCTAATTGGGTACAGTCGGCGGTAAGTCCGCTGGTCAGGGCGGAAGATACGCGCGGACCCAAGTCGCGTCCGATGACCGTTGCGCCCATCAGGCAGATTTGAGGCTTTTCTTCCTTGAAGAGGTTCACCAAGATAGAAGTATGGGGCAGGGAAGTGTAGGGGAACAGCCCCGGAGCATCGAACACATGCACACGGTCTGTGCCGTAAGGAAGCACTTGTTTTTCTACATCGGCAAGTCCGCTTCCGGCACAGATGGCTTCCAGTTGGCATCCTAATTCATTCGCTAATTTGCGTCCTTTCGTTAACAGTTCGAGACTGACATCGGCAACGTGTGTGCCGTCCATCTCACAATATACAAATACATTATTCATAGTCTTATCCGATAGTGTGGTTAGCCAACAGTTCTACAATCAGGTTTTCTACATCCGCGTCGCCTCCCGTCAAGGTCTTGCTTTCCTTTGCTTGGAAAATGATGTTCTCGATTTTCTTCACTTTGGTGGGCGAGCCCGACAGACCGCATTGTTTCGTGTCGCCGTTCACGTCGGCTACGCTCCATTCGGTGATGTTCAGGTACGGATGTTTCTCGTACAAGTCCGCGTAGGGCAGTGCGGCTCCGTCTTTGGTGAGGGCTGCTTTTTCTTGTCCTCCCAAGGCACGTTTGTATTTCATCACTAATTTGGCGTTGCGCGGGCGGCAAGGGGCTGCGCTTCCGTTCACGGTCAATACGATGGGGAGCGGGCCTTCTACGGTTTCCACACCTCCGTCGATGTGGCGTTTCACGCGGATAGACTTGCCGTTCACTTCTTCGATTTCCTCTACGTAAGTCACTTGGGGCAAGCCTAATTTCTCTGCTACTTGCGGGCCTACCTGAGCTGTATCACCGTCGATGGCTTGGCGTCCGCCGATGATGATGTCATAATCGCCTATCTTGCGGATGGCCGTGGCGAGGGCATACGATGTAGCCAGCGTATCGGCTCCGGCAAAAGCGCGGTCGGTCAGCAGATAGCCGTTGTCGGCGCCTCTGTAAAGTCCTTCACGAATGATTTCAGCGGCACGTCCGGGACCCATAGTCAGCATGGTGACCGTAGAGCCGGGATGTGTGTCTTTCAGTCTGAGTGCCTGTTCCAAGGCGTTCAGGTCTTCCGGGTTGAATATCGCCGGAAGAGCCGAGCGGTTGATGGTGCCGTCGGCATTCATGGCGTCTTTCCCTACACTGCGTGTGTCTGGTACTTGTTTTGCCAAAACTACAATTTTCAAACTCATGATTATTTATTTTGGTATTAGTAATATTATTTTATTGCCTGCAAAGTTAATGAAAGCATTTGTTTTTTCACTATTAACTATTCATTATTAACTATTCATTATTCATTTTTCAGTGTCTTCGATGAGTTGTTTTGATGCGGAAGTGGAAAGTATGGATCCGTTGTTCTGTTTGATATGAAATTCGGATAAAGAATTTTCGGGCAGGATACTTGTTTTTCCGTAGGCTGTATTATCGCGGATGAGCGGTCAGGATGAGGCAGATTCCGATGAAAAAGGAAGAATAAATGCGTGCCATAAGCGAATCTTAACAGGTTATACATCTTTTCGTGGCTAAATATATGAAAAAAGCTTCGTATATTTGCCTCGCTAAACCAAATAATTCTTGTTATGGAACATATAGACGAAGAAATAGCCCGCCTCCTGTTAGATTTGGGCATCGATAAGGCGAATCTGAACTGGACCACGCGGGTGACGATGATTCTCGCCATCCTGCTGGTCTCCTACATCGTGACCAAGCTCTTCCGTCATGCGCTGATTCCGGCGGTGCGGAAGATAACGGCGAAGACCAAAGCCACGTGGGACGATTATTTGTTCAACGATGATATGCTGCACAGCTTTTCGCGGATGATTCCGCCTATCATCTTTTACCTGCTGCTGCCTTTCGTGTTCGACGGTTATCCCCACGTGCTCGCCATTCTCCTGAAGGCGTGCCTTATTTATCTGATTGTCGTGACGCTGATGCTTATCCGCTCGTTCCTGAAATCGATTTATGAGATATCGAGCGAGCACGAGGCGTTGCGTTACCGTCCCTTGAAAGGCATTTACCAGATGGTGCTTTTGCTGGCGATAGCGGTGGGCATCATCCTCATCATCAGCATCCTTATCGACCAAAACGCGGCGACGATACTTGCCGGGCTGGGTGCGTCGGCGGCGGTGCTGATGTTGATATTCAAAGATAGCATCTTGGGTTTGGTGGCTGGAGTGCAGCTCTCGGCGAACGACATGCTCCGTCCGGGCGACTGGGTGACGATGGCGAAATACGGTGCCGACGGGTATGTGCTGGAAGTGTCGCTCACCACGGTCAAGGTGCAGAACTTCGACAAGACCATCACCACCATCCCTCCCTACGCCTTGGTGAGCGATTCGTTCCAAAACTGGCGCGGGATGTGGGAGAACGGTTCGCGCCGCATCAAGCGTTCGCTCTACATCGACATGACCACCGTTCGTTTCTGCACCGGTGAAGAAGTGCGGAACTACGTAGAAAAGGGCTGGATAGAAGCCCCCGAAGAAGGAGGAGAGCCGATGGTCAACCTGCAGGCATACCGGATGTATCTGTTAGCTTATTTGCAGAAGAATCCAAAGGTGAACCACGATATGATGATTATGGTGCGCCAGTTGCAGCCCACCCCAGAAGGCTTGCCCTTAGAGGTCTATTGCTTCGCCGACACCATCGAGTGGCTGAAGTATGAAGCCATACAGAACGATTTGTTCAATCACTTCATAGCCGTCCTCCCCCGCTTCGGCTTGCGCGTTTACCAGCACCCGTCGGGAAGCGATTTGGCGAGATTTTGGGCTGCTGATAATAAAAATGTATAAAACACAGAGGCACAGAGACACAGAGTTCTTTTAAATTAAAAATTGAGAATTAAAAATTAGGATGCCGCATGGTAACTTTTAATTTTTAATTCTCTTGTGACCTTTGTCTTCTCTTAAAAAATAAAAGCTCTGTGTCTCCGTGTCTCTGTGTTCAAATTATTAATTTAAGTTATGCAAAAAGAATCAACTTACACCAGCAAGACAAAAGTAACTTCCGCCAACACCGCTATAGCCTTAGGCTCGGGCGATATGGAAGTATTCGCTACCCCCGCACTGGTAGCGCTTATGGAGAACGCCGCGATGAATGCGGCGAAAGACCAACTCCCCGAAGGCTCCACTACCGTAGGGGCGTTTATTGAGACTACCCACGTAAAACCCTCGCCATTGGGCGAAGAAGTGTCGGCTACAGCCGTATTAGAAAAAGAGGAAGGACGGAAACTCACCTTCCGCATCACGGCATCCGACACCAAAGGCACCGTAGGCGAAGCCACCCACATCCGCTACATCGTAGACCGCGAACGGTTTATGAGTAAGCTATAATTGGTATTTATATGCCTTTTTGAACACAGCCTGCTTGGAAGGCTAATGAAGCAGGCTGCATTGGTTGATGCATACGGCTTTATCGTTGGATAGAGCCGTATGTATTTTTGTCTGTTAAAATCGGATTGTTTATTGCATATATAATATAATAATGTATATGATTCAGTGCATCTAAGTTCCTTCATTAAGAATGATTCCTCCGTAAATGGTTGAATTACAATGCGTTTAAAAATAAATTCAAAAAAACATCAAAAAAAGTGCGTGATAA